>Ga0207061_1028_pt1 | contig 42975 bp, 37 predicted proteins | sample Alteio_BWMinCont_31_FD_153275 | JGI IMG/M metagenome (GOLD analysis project Ga0207061, IMG submission 153275) | Enriched cells from forest soil in Barre Woods Harvard Forest LTER site, Petersham, Massachusetts, United States -... | ecosystem: Environmental > Terrestrial > Soil > Temperate forest >... | reverse complement strand
GCACCGCTTCATCCGCGCCGGCGAAATTATTTTTGGCGATTTTCGGATCGTAGGCCGGCGCATTGTCCCCGCCTGGGACGAACTTCACGGAGTTGCCGCTGGAGAGCCGCAGGATGATATCCGCTTTCTGCGCGTCGTCAACCATTTGCAGGCGCCCCCACTTGGCGAGTTCCGTGTAGGCGGTGTTCTGGAGTTCGGCGGACGTGGTCTGATTATCGACGTACACGGTTTTTGCAAACAGCACGCGCGAAGGAAGGGCAGGGTGCTTGTCGTTGGCGACAAGGACGGGCGTGGCGAGCAAAACAAAAAGAATCGCGGCGGCAACAAAACGCACGAAAGATTTCATGGGGACACACTCCTTGCCCCTGCCGTTAACGAAGTGAGCGCGAGGGCAATCCGGCTGCGAGCACAACGACCAGCTTTCTGTTTTGCGGGCAGTTTATGATTGGAATCAGCGCCGCGTAACTGGACCAAAGGCCCGAAGAAGAGCAGTTGGCGCGGCGATACCGGAACCCTGTCCCCAGGGGTAGTAAAGCTGAGCCGAAGAAAAAGCTTCGGAATCGCGGGCGCCGCTGCGTGTCCTCCCACGATTTGGAAAGACAAAAACCTCTCCAGCAGCGCGGATTTACGCCGGGATTTCCGCCGAGGAAGACTCGCGCGGGAATTCGCCTTCCCAGCGCGCAATCACCACGCAGGCGAGGCAATTGCCGAGCACGTTGACAGCGGTGCGCCCCATATCCATCAGCTGATCGATCCCGAAAAGCAAGAACAGCGGCTCCGTCGGCAGCTTGAAGGAGCTGGCCGCCGCCAGAACGATGACCAGCGACGCGCGCGCGACGCCGGCCGTGCCTTTGCTGCTGATCAGCAGGGTCAGCAGCATGACGGCTTGCTGGCCGATGGTTAAGGGAACGCCGGCAACCTGCGCGATGAACAGCAAGGCCAGCGATTGGTAAAGGCTGGAGCCGTCCAGATTGAAGCTGTAGCCCGTCGGAAGAACGAAGGCCACCGTTTCGCGCGGCACGCCGAAAGTTTCCATCTGTTCCATGGCGCGGGGCAAAGCAGCTTCCGAGCTGGCGGTGGCGAAAGCAATGGTGACGGGCTCGGCGACGGCACGAAGGAATCGCTGCAAGGGGACGCGTACGAGCAAAGCAATCGGAAACAGCACGCAGGTGATAAAAACAACGAGCGCGACGTACATCGTTGCGAGCAGCTTCAGAAGCGGGAGGAGCACTCCCAGGCCGAGATGGCCGACCGTGTAGGCGACGGCGCCGAAGACGCCGATCGGCGCGGCGTACATCACCAGGTTGGTGAACTTGAACATCGTTTCCGAGAGGCTTTCGGCAAAGGCCAGCATGGGGCGGCGCTTGGGTTCGGGAACGAGGGCGAGCGCCATCGCGAACAAAATACTGAAGACTACGACCTGGAGCACCTGGCCGGTGGCGACGGCTTTGGCGATGTTCTCCGGGAAAATGTCGGTGATGAGTTGCGCGGCAGTGTGCGGCGTAGCAACGAGGGATTCGGCGTTCGCGGACGACGGCAAGCGCACGCCTTCTCCCGCTCGGCTGATATTGATGGCAGCAAAACCGATGAGCAGAGCGATGGTCGAGACGACTTCGAAGTAGATGAGCGACTTGATGCCGAGGCGGCCGACTTTTTTCAGATCGGCATGGCCGGCGATGCCCACGACGAGCGTGCCGAAAAGTAGCGGCGCGATGATCACCTGGATGAGCCGCAGGAAAACCGTGCCGAGGAACTGAAGTTTCGCGGCGGCGCCCGGCGCGTCGTGGCCCAACTCCGCGCCGGCGAGCAGGCCCACCAGGATCCACGCAGTCAGCGAGCGACGCGACGTGGCGTAAGCCGCGACGTGAAGAATTGCGAGCCAGCGCAGGATCTCAGTGACAATTGCTGGCAGCGGCAGGAGCTGAGCTCCGGCGAGGAGCGACGCGGCAATGGCAATCGTAGCGGCGACGATGGCCGCAAAAAGAAGCCTGCTTTTCATCGGAGCTGAATTCGCAATCGCATTGGTGCCGAAAGGTATGCTGCTTCGCGCTGCGTGTCAATCAAAGTTGGGACGCAAGGAAGTAACGATACAAGGAGGTAAGGAAGGAATGCGATAGGAAGCAACCGAGTCGGGAGGCAACGAAGCAAGGAAGGATGAGAAAACTGCGAAGACGGAAATGCATTTGGTTAGAAGGATGTGCCCCCTGTTTTTTGTAAGTGTTGCATCTAAAGGGTTTAACTGTCCTGTATACCGTTTAGAATCAACACTCGTCCACTTCGCGCAGCATCCCATTGCTCTACATTTGGGTCAGAGTTTCGATGGTCACCTCGCCGCGGCCAAGCGTCGCATCAGCTCCTGCTTCTTCTCTAACAGCCCGCGCAGTTCGGTTCCGGGAGGATTCGCTTCAATGCTGCGCTGCACATCGGCAAGTTCTCTCTCGGCCTGGCGGTGCTGGAGGGCCTCGATGCAACTCATGGCCTCTTCCCAGGTGGGCTCGTTGGCTTCTTCGAACAAGACCTCGAACAACAACCTCCGGTCGCGCTCTTCGAGCACCGCGGCCACTTCTGTCGCCTGAAGAGGCTGGCCGGAGAGGCTGGCGATCACCAGCGCCGCGAGAATCTTCTCTGTCTCCAGCCCATTGTAGAGGCGAGCATTTTGCAGGTGCTGGGCTAGTTCCTTCCGGAAGCCTTCGGCCTCCGCCAGCATGCGAATCAGCCGCCGCTCCACGGGCTTGGCCGCGCGTCCGACGAGTTCCGGCTGGGTCCTCACCTCGCTACGGCGTTCGGAGGCAGCTTTGCTCAGTGCGGCGCGCAGTACGGGTTCCTCAAGCCGGAGCTGCTGCGCAATGCGCGTGGCCCACTCGGAACGCAGGAGGCGGTTCGGAATCTTCTGCACGTAGGGCAACAGAAAATTCACCGCGCGGAGCTTTCCTTCTCCGGTGGTCAAATCCATCTGCCGCGCCCGTGCAATCAGGTAATCCACGTACGGCGGCGCTTCTTTCAGTAGTTTGAGATATTCCTCCGCTCCCTTTTCGCGGATGAACAAATCCGGGTCCGCCTTTTTGTTTCCAATCGGCGGCAGCGCCAGCACGCGCACTTCGAAATCCTGTTCGAGCAGCAAAGACAGCGATCGTTCCGTGGCGGCTTGTCCCGCGGCATCCGGGTCGTAGTTCACAATCACGCGGCGCGTGAAACGCCCGAGCAATTTGATCTGCGGTTCCGCGAGGCTGGTGCCGCAACTGGCCACCACGTTGCTGATTCCCGCGCGCGCCACGGCGATCGCATCCATGTAGCCTTCGACGAGAATTGCGAACTCCTGACGGCGGATTCCTTCTTTCGCGCGGTCCATGTGGTAGAGCACGTTGCTCTTCGAGTAGATCGGCGTTTCAGGCGAGTTGAGATATTTCGGCATGTCATCGCCCAGCGCCCGCGCCCCGAACGCCACCACCTTCCCCGATTCATTGGAAATCGGAAATGTAATACGGCGGCGAAACCGGTCGAAGTGCCGCCCGCCCTGGTCGCGCGACACCAACCCCGAATCAACCAAGAGCTTTTCTGAATATTTTGATTTGAAAGAGCGCAACAGCGCATCGCCGCCGCTCGGCGCGTATCCGATTCCGAAACGCGCCATGGCATCCTTGTCCATGCCGCGATCTTCGAGATACGCCCGCGCCGCTTTCCCCTCGAGCGTTCCTTCAAGCTGCTTTACGTAGAACGTCTGCGCTTCGCGGTGCATCTCCACGAGCACGCTGCGCTGCTGGTTTTCTTTGCGTTCCTCCGGCGAACGCTCTTTGGGCCGCGGAATCGAAATCCCGCATTTTTCCGCGACGGTTCGGATGGCTTCGGGAAACGCGCACTTCTCCATTTCCATCACAAACTTGAAGACGTCGCCTCCCACCCCGCAGCCAAAGCAGTGGTAAATCTGCTTCGTGGGATGCACCGCAAAGGAAGGAGACTTCTCCGCGTGAAACGGGCACAACCCGGTAAAATTCTGTCCGCTCTTTTTCAGGCGGACATATTCGCCGACAACCCGAACGATGTCGGCTTGCTGTTTCACCTTCTCCGCAAATGATCCGGCCTCGGCCATGCCATTTCTTAAATAAGCTTAGTGCTTGCTGTAGTCGTTCTTGTAGACTGCGCCGCCCTTCATGACAAATTTTACATGCTCCAGGATCGTCACGTCCTTGGTTGGGTCGCCGTCTACGGCGATGACGTCTGCAAATTTGCCGGGTTCCAGCGTGCCGACGTTAAACTTTGCGCCGAGCAAGTCGGAGGCGTTTACGGTGGCCGTCTGGATGGCCGCCAGCGGCGTCATTCCAAGCTTCACGTAAACGTGGAACTCGCCCGCGTTGAGCCCGTGTGGATACACAGCGGCGTCCGTGCCGAATGCCACTTTCACTCCGGCAGCAAAGGCCTTCTTAACGTTCACAGGAGCGGCTGCTGCGACTTCGATCATTTTTTGCCTGGAGAACTCCGGCACACCGCTGTCCTTCAAATGTTGTTGCATGTATTCGGTCAAGAAGAGGGTGGGAACGAGATACGTTCCATTTTTCTTCATCGCGGCGATGGCCGCGTCATCCATGAAGTGGCCGTGCTCGATGGAATCCACGCCGGCATCAGAAGCCCAGCGCACGCCTTCGGCGCCGTGCGCGTGCGCCGCAACTTTGCGTCCGAGCCGGTGCGCGTCCGCCACAATGGCCTTCATTTCTTCGAGCGTGAACTGCGAAGCGTTTGGATCGTCGCCCTTTGAGAGCACTCCGCCAGTCGCGCAAATCTTGATCACGTCGGCGCCATATTTGATGACTTCTCGGACCTTGTGTTGCACCGCCTCGACGCCGTCCGCCACGCCTCCGCCCTGAAAATGAAACGCGGGCGGCAGCAGGTTTTCGTCGCAGTGCCCGCCGGTGATGCCCAGCGCCGGTCCCGAAGCGACGATGCGTGGCCCAACCACGTCGCCATCATTGATGGCGTCGCGCAGCGCGATGTCCGAATAGTCGAACGCGCCGAGATTGCGCACCGTGGTGAAACCGGCTTCCAGCGTCCGCTTCGCGTTCCTCGCGCCGTGGAGCGCCTCGCGCGCCGTCGAGATTCCCAGCCCCGAATATCCCAGCGAGTTCAAATCAAACGTCAGGTGCGTGTGCATGTCGATCAAGCCGGGCAGCAACGTGGCGTCAGGCAAATCGATAGTGATGTCGTCTCCGCTCGCCGGCACTTCAGCCGAAGGCGCAATCTGCGTGATTTTGTCCCCAGTGATCACGATGGATTGGTTCGTGCGCAACGCTCCCGTGCGCACGTCGAGCACGCGCCCTGCGCGAATCACCGTCCTCTTTGGTTTTTGCTCCTGCGCCGGCGTTGGGATCGCTCCTCCCGCAAGCAGGACCAGTGTCACCGCAATAGTTATCCACAGTTTTTTGATTTTTCGCGTTGCAGCCGCTTGCGGCAATGAATCCTGCAGAACTCTCATCAAGACACCTCGCTATGAATTGGCAACCGGAACCGGGGAGTATACCAAAGCGGGCTGAATCACACCTGTTCTGGGCGGCGATGTGAGGCGACTCCATTGTTCCAATTTCGATTTTCAAATTTCTATTTTGTCACTTTCGCAGTTCGACGAGCGTGATGGCTTTCCCGCCGCGTTCTTCGGTCTCGAAGGAATGTTTCTCGACGAGCGGATGCGAAGAAAGAAACGTCCCGATTCCTTTGCGAAGCGCGCCGGTTCCATGGCCATGAATGATTCTTACTGCTGGCCTGTTCGCGAGAGCAGCATCATCCAGAAATTTATCCAAGCGGCCTGTCGCTTCTTCCACCGTCATGCCAATAAGATTGATCTCGGCGGTGCCAGCACCCTCGATGCGTTGCGTGGTCACTGTCACGCCTTGGAGTTTGCTGCCCGGCAAGTTTGCTTTTGACGCCGCAGGCTCTGCCTCCACCGAAAGGATTTCATCGATCGCCACTTTCATGCGCAGCGGCCCGGCTTCGATTTCCGCGGAAGATCCATCAATGCGGCGGAACACCACGGGCTTGCTGAATCCGCGCACGCGGATTTTCGCTCCAGGCTGCAATTGTTCCGCGCGCACCCCTTCCGTCGAGGCCGAATGCACGCCGAGATCGGCTTGCGACTCTGAAATCGTCTGGACCACGGCGGCGTTCAGCTCTTCGCGGGCTTCGCCTCGCACATCCTGCATCTTTCGCCGCGCGGTTTTCTCCAATTGCGCGCGCAGTTCGCGCTCTTTTACGGCTTCCAAGACGCGCGCGACATTTTCGTCAAAGCGTTTCTGCATTTCCGCGAACTGCGATTCAAGTTCCTTGATCCGTTTCTGCTGGCGCTCGACCCATTCCGTGCGCAATTTCTTGCGTTCTTCTTCCAGCGCGTGCCGCTCTTTAACCAGTTGCTTTTGCAAACGGTCCAATTCATCCCGGCTGCGGTGCAGATAGGCGATCAAGTCCGCGGCTTCGCGCGATTCGGGAGTCAAGAGCGACCGTGCGCGCTCGATGATTCCGGCGGCGATTCCCAGGCGCTTGGCGATGGCGATGCCGCTCGAGCCACCCGGCACGCCCACCATCAGTCGATACGTCGGCCGCAGATTCAGGTCGTCGAATTCCACCGCGGCGTTCACCACGGCCGGCGTGGTCGAGGCGTACGTCTTTAGCCGGTCGTGATGCGTCGTCGCCAGCACAATGCAATTCTTCGCGCGGAATTCGTCCAGCAGGGCCACGGCCAGCGCGGCGCCTTCCTCCGGCGCCGTCCCTGTGCCCATTTCATCAACGAGCACGAGCGATCGAGGCGTCGCCGCATCGAGCATGCTTTTCAAATTCAGCATGTGCGCGGAGAACGTGGAAAGATCCGCGGCAATCGACTGCTCATCGCCGATGTCCACGAGCACGCGGTCGAACAACGGCAGCACCGCGCGCTGCGCCGCCACCGGAATTCCCGACTGCGCGGCAAGAGCCGCCATTCCTGTGGTCTTCAGAGCGACGGTCTTTCCCCCGGTGTTCGGCCCGCTGATCACGAGAACGCGCTCCTCGCCGCCCAGCGCAAGCGTCATGGGGACGATGGCGCGATTCTCCTTGCGCAGCTTGTCTTCCAACACCGGATGCCGCGCCCCTTCCAACCGCAATTCATTTGTTTCGGAAAATTCCGGCATCGCGGCGTCAAAGTCCCGCGCGAATCGCGCGCGCGCAAAGATGCTGTCGATCTCCGCGATCGTCCCGGCAGCCGCCAGGAGCGGCGCCCGAGCTGTCTGCAGCTTGCCCGTGAGTTCGCGGAGAATTCGCACAATTTCCGCCGCCTCGTCCTCGGCAAGCTGCACCAGCTGGTTGTTCGCTTCGACGGTCTCGAAAGGCTCCATGAAAACGGTTTGTCCCGTGCCGCTCGCTCCATGCACCACGCCCTGAACGCCGCGCCGGTGTTCGGCCCGCACCGGGATCACGAAGCGTTCGTTGCGCAGCGTGACGTAGTCTTCGCCCGCTTCCGCGTTCCGCGCCCGCAGGATCTGCTTGAGCGTTTTCTGAATCGAATCCCGCGTTTGCGTGATGCTCGCGCGGATCCGCCGCAGCGCCGCCGACGCATCGTCGCTGATGTCTCCGTTCGGCAGCACGCACCGCCGGATCGCAGCTTGTATCTCTCGAAAATCCGCCAGCGAACTTGCCCGCGCCTCCAGCAAAGGGAACTTCGCCGCCTCTTCACGAAACTGTTGCTTGAGCCATGCCGCCGTTTCCAGCAACGAAGCCGCGTCCAGGAAATCGGCGGCTTCCAGCACCATGCCAGGCCCTTCGATTTTTTCGAGCCAACCCTGCGGATCGGCCAGCGCGCCAAATCCCAGCTCGCGCCCAGCGCGCAGCCACTCGCGCGCTTCCCGGATCAGCGCGAATGCTGCTTCCAGCGCGCCGCGTTCCATCCCTGGCTCAAGCGCATTCACCGCGCGCTTGCCGGGAGCGCACGTCGTCCGCAGCCGCAGCAATTCCCGCAGCTTGTCAAACTCCAGAATGTCTTGTGTTGTCCGCGGCATCTTTAGTTCTGCTTCAAATGGCTGCGAAGATGATTTGCGGCGTCGCCTGCTGTAGCCGCCACATGCACCAACCGGCCGTTGGCCTCGCCCCATGGCGCCGGATGCCCCAATTCCACTTCCCGCACGCGATCCAACACCGGTTTCCAGAAATCTCCCAACACGGCGAAGGGTTTCGCGTTCATCACCGATTTATTCAGCATCTCCCAAACAACCGCCAGTTCCACCAACGTTCCAGTCCCGCCTTTGCACGCCACAAAGCCGTGAGCCATCCGGATCAGCTCGAACAACCTCTCTTCCCACGTACTCTTGCGCACTTCGACGTCAATCCACGGGTTCAGCTTCGCGCTCTTAAAAAATTCCGCTGTAACGCCGTACGTTTTCCCGCCGGCCTCTTTTGCGCCACGTGATACCGCTTCCATCACGCCGCCATAGCCGCCGCTGCAAACCGCGAATCCGTGCTTGGCCAAAGCCCGCCCCAGCACGCGCGCTTCTTCATAATCCGCGTCTCCTTCGCGCGGACGTGAACTCCCAAACACGGTCACAATGGATTCGGTGCCCATCTGCAGCTCTTTCGTTCACTTCGTGTGCTTGCGCTCGGGCGCGCGCTTCGGCGGCGTCACATTGAATTCCTCGAGCATCGCCAGGCACAAACCGGTCAACGCATCGGCCGTTTCGTGATTCCTCCCCGCCTGATTGTTGCTCAGGAAGGAAAAAATCAGCCGGCGCCCGTCGAGCGTTTCCGCAAAGCCGGATAACGTCCGAACATGTTCCACCGAGCCGGTCTTCGCATGGATGCGCCCAGCAGCTGGGGTGCCTTTCATGCGGTCCTCCAGCGTCCCGTCCACGCCGGCCACGGGCAGCGAGCCGTAGTAAGTCTCAAACCAGGGCTGTTTTTGCGCGAAGGCCAGTAATGTCACGACGGCCCGCGGCGTCACCAGATCATGGCGCGAAAGTCCTGATGCGTCCGTCTGAACTACGTCGTCCGCCGCGATCCCTACGGATGCATAAAAATCCGCAGGAACCTTGACAAGATCTTCCGGCGTTGCCCATGTTCCGCCTTGCCGCGCCACTGTCCGCAAAAGCATTTCCGTGTGTAGATTCTGGCTGATTTTGTTGATCAGCTTGACGGCATCGCCGAGGGGCACCGAGACGTGCTCCGCCAAAACAATCGGATCGCCGGAACTTTCGGCTCCATTGTGTTTCGCCTTTGCGATTCCTACGACCTTGACGCCGCGCTCCTCCAGCAACCGTTTCAAGGTGGAAGCGGCGTGCTGGGCTGGTTCTTCGATCGCCAAAACGAGTTTTCTCTGCGTACCCTTCGCGGGCAAGGTGCCCTTCACCACCACCACATTCGCGCCCGGCTCCCGGGTCAGCGTCAAATCCGATTTCACTCCCGCCGCGGACGTGACCAATTCGTTCTCGACGGTAAATTCCGGTGTCGCAGGGCTCACTGTTGCCTGTACGGGACTACCCGCTTGTTCGCCGGGCGTCAGCGTGAGAGCCACAGTGTTGTCGTCCACCACGATCGCCGAAATGGCCGCGCCGTATTCCCAAACCATGTCGTCGATTTCCCAACCATTTGGGTATCGCTCGCGCGGGAAATAACTGTCGTCCCCAATTACATCTCCTGAGATGGTCTTCACGCCCTTCGCCACCAGCGCATCCGCCAACCCCGCGAGCACTTTTTCCACCGGTCCGTCAAATTCTTCCTTCAGCTCGTACGGAAATTTTCGGTTTGAAAGATTCGGATCGCCTCGCCCGACCAGAACGGCGTCTCCAGACAGCACTCCTTCGCTCGAAATCGTTCCCTGCGTTTCCACCGTGGTGTGAAAGCGGTATTCCGGCCCGAGTTTCGCGAGCGCCAGCGCCGTGGTGAAAAGCTTCATGTTTGAAGCCGGAACAAAATATCTGTCCGCATTCTGTTCGTAGAGCGTTTCGCCGGTCTCCGGGTCCACGATCAGCAGACCCCACTCGCCCTTGCTCGCAGGACCGGTTCCCAGCAAAGCGTCCGCGCGCGAAGCAAATTTTGCCGCCGCCTTCTTCGTCGCCGCCTTCTGTTTTTTTGACACGCTACTTGCGTGGTCGTTCTTGCTTTTCGGTTGCGCCGCCGGCTGCTGCGCCTTGCTTCCCGGTGCGCATACCGCGGCCGCCAGCAGCAGCGCCGCACATCGTTGCAGTATCTTTTCAATTCTCATTTTTCGTTCACTCAACTCATCCCTCAAAAGTATAGTCGAAAGGCAACACAATCCGCCGCCTTCGCGTCCAACCTGGCGAGTCAACTTCTACGGCCTCATGCCCGCATCCAAGGTCTCCGGTTGCGCCGAGCCTGCGGGCACTCTATGATGTTCTAGCCCAGAAAACTACGACGAGGTGAATCGTGTTTAAGCGAATGATTTCTTCCCTAATGGCCTTCGCGGTGGCCGCATTGCCGCTTTTTGCCGCGGGAGACCAGAAAGAGGCCGACCGGCTGGATAATTGCGGCACTGTTCTCAAGGAAATTCTCGACATTCCCGACGATATTCCATCTGATCTGCTCGACAAGGCCGAGTGTGTCATCATCATCCCCTCCGTCCTCAAGCTGGCCGTCGGTCTCAGCGGAAGTTGGGGCAAGGGTGCCATGACCTGCCGTACCGGCGAGCATTTCACTGGTCCCTGGAGCGCTCCCGCCATGATGCGGCTAGAGGGAGGAGGCGTCGGGTTCCAGCTCGGCGGCCAGGCCACGGACTTCGTCATTCTGGTCATGAATCCCCGCGGCGCTAAAGCCATTTTGAAGAACAAGGTGAAGATTGGCGCCGACGCGGCCGCTGCCGCGGGGCCCAAGGGGCGCGACGCGGCTGCCATCAGTGACGTGACCCTGCGCGCGGAGATGCTTACCTACTCCCGCTCGCGCGGTCTTTTCGCAGGTTTCTCTTTGGAAGGGTCGACCCTACGCCAGGACAATGGCGCAAATGTGAATCTCTACAAGAAAAAACTGACTGCGGAAGAAATCATCCGCAAGGGGGCCGCGGCCGTGCCTCCTTCCGGCCAGGAGCTCATTGCTACCCTGAACAAAAAGTCGCCGAAGAACCTGTCGGACCCCAATTCGCTGAAAGAATAGTTCAAGATACAAAACTCTCGAAGACACCCCGGCCTCAACCGGGGTGTTTGCTTTCTGCCGCCCTTTCTGCGCTCTTCAAAGGTCTTCGCTCTCGGTCGTCAAGCGCAAGAGAGCCTTGACATATGCACTTAAATGACCTATAGTCATTTATGGGTATCAGTCATAATGACTCGACAACACATCGCTGTCTCCCTCACCCAACCTCTAGGCGCCGCACCCGTTCCGGACCGCCGTCAGCGCCGCAGCGCTGAAACCCGCGACCGGCTGTTTCGCGCCGCTCTCGAACTCTTTGCTAAGAAAGGGTTTAACGAAACCACGGTCGAGGACATCACCGAAGCTGCGGACGTCGGTAAGGGGACCTTTTTCAACTACTTTCCCAGCAAGGACCACATCCTCCTGGCCTTTGGCGAAATGCAGCTTGCCAAACTGGAATCGGCCATCGAAGAGGCACGACGCACCGGCGAGCCGATGCCCTCGTTTCTACGCTCGCTTGGCGTGCGCATGACCCAGGAGCCGGCCCGCAACCCCTCGATCATCCGCGCCCTTCTTCTGGCTTATATTTCCACGACCGCGGTCCGCGAGGGCACCATTGATTTGCAAAAGCGAGTTCATGCCCTGCACACGCAGATAATCCAGCTCGGCCAGGAGCGCGGCGAAATCCGCAGCGATCTTCCCGCCACGGAGATCGCGCACGTTTTCCGGCAAACTATTTTCGGCACGCTTCTCGTGTGGTCGCTTTACGGCGACGCGACTTTGCATTCCCGTATCGAAGCAGCGTTTAACGTGCTGTGGACCGGCTTGGCGCCGCGCCAGGCACCGGCACCTTCGCCAACTTCTTCGACATTGCCAGGAGAATAGTTTCATGAACCGCAAGATCATCCTCATCGTTCTCGCCGTCGCCGTGGTTCTAGCCGCGACGGCTGTCTACGCGGGCTGGTTCCGCCGCGACACCGCCTTGCAAAGCTCCGGCACCGTGGAAGCCCGCAATATTCGCGTGGGGTCCGAGGTTGGCGGGCGCATCGACAAAGTGCTCGTCCGCGAAGGGGATTCCGTGCAGGCGGGGCAGGTTCTCATCACTTTCGACGACAAGGAATTGCAAGCCGCTCTCGAACAATCCCGCGCCAACGCCGAAAAAGCACAGCGCGGATCCCGTCCCGAGGAAATTGCCGAAGCCCGCGCCGCTGCTGCGCAGGCCAAGGCCGATTACGAGCTGAAAAAGAACGGATATCGCAAAGAAGATATTGGCGCTGCGCAGGACGACTTGGAACGCGCCAAAGCCGATGAGATACGCACGCATCTCGACTTTGATCGCTACGAGGCCCTGTCAAAAAAAGATCTGGTCTCCAAGCAGCAAAGGGATACCGCGGAAGCGAATTGGAAAATGGCATTGGCCCAGAAGGAAATGTCCGCGCACAAATTGGGGCAGCTGCAGAGCGGCTACCGCCCGGAGGAGATCGCTTCCGCCGAGGCGCGCTATCACCAGACGCAAGCGACGCTGGAAAAATTCGAGAAGGGCAATCGCCGCGAAGATATCGAGCAGGCCAAAGCCGGTTACGCTTACGACCAAGCGCGCTTCCGCGAGCGCCAGGTCATTGCCCCTTCAGCGGCGATTGTCGAAGTCCTTGACGTGCGCCCTGGCGACCTGATCGCTCCGAACACGCCTGTCGCTACGCTTCTCGAAAAGGATCAGATTTATGTACGCATTTACATCCCGGAGACGGAATACGGCCGCATCAAGCTGGGGCAGAAGGCGGAGATCCGCGTAGATTCTTTTCCGAACACGGTTTTTGCCGGCGCGGTCGAACAGATCAATCAGCAGGCCGAATTCTTGCCGCGCAACGTGCAGACCCGCGAGGAGCGCGTCCATCAGGTTTTCGGGGTAAAGATCCGCATTGACGACCCTGCCGGGCGTGTGCTTGCTGGGATGGCTGCCGATGTAAAACTGAAAGAGGGAAACTGAACTCGTGGCTGCCCCACCGCAACCGCTCGCTGGCCCGGCCATCTCCGCCGAACACCTGTTACGGCGCTTTGGCAACTTCACCGCGGTAAACGACGTCAGTTTCCGCGTCGAACAGGGCGAGATCTTCGGCTTTCTCGGGCCCAACGGCAGCGGAAAAACCACCGTCATCAAAATGCTCACGGGCCTGCTTCCGCTCAGTGGAGGCGCCGCAACTGTCGAGGGCCTCGACGTGCGAACTGATTCGGAGTCCGTGCGCGAGCGCATCGGCTACATGTCGCAGAATTTCAGCCTCTACTACGACCTTACGGTTGCGGAGAATCTGCAGTTCTACGGCCGCATCTACAGTCTCGAGCCCGCGCGCCTGAAGCGCCGCATGGAAGAAATTGTCCAGCTCAACGGCCTGGAACCCTACCTCAACCGGCTCGCCGCGCAGCTTTCCGGCGGCTGGAAGCAGCGTCTCGCCCTCGGTTGCGCCATGCTGCACGAGCCCAAACTTCTTTTTCTCGACGAACCCACTGCGGGCATCGATCCGGTCGCGCGGCGCCAGCTTTGGGATCTTCTCTTCGAGCTCTCCGGCCACGGCATCACTTTTTTCGTCACCACCCACTACATGGATGAGGCCGAGCGCTGCAGTCACGTCGCATACATTTACTATGGCAAGCTGATCGCCGACGGCACACCCGACTCGCTGCGGGAACTGCCGGACGTCCAGCCGCAGGGCACGCTACGCATTGAAATCACCACTCCCGAAGTTACACGCGCGCTTCGCTTTGCCCGCCAGCTCCCCGGCATCCGCAGCGCCACCATCTTCGGTCAATCCATTCACGCGCTCGTCGATGATCATTTCAATCTGGACGATCTGCGCGAACAGCTCCTGAAAAACGGCATCGCCGTCGCGGAGATTCGCCCGCTAGCTCCCAGCCTCGAAGACGTCTTCGTCGAGCTCACGTACAAACACCAAGCGATGCTGGAGGCCGGCCGTGGATAACCTCTTTCGCGGTTTCGGCGCCATCTTTTACAAGGAAGCGCTGCATGTGCGGCGCGATGCGGGAACCTTGTTTTTCTCGTTGACCATGCCGCTGCTCCAGATGTTTCTGCTCGGCTTCGGCGTGGACACCAACATCCGGCAGATCAATACCGTCGTTTACAATGCCGACGGCCGGCGCGAAAGCCGCGAGCTGATCGAGCGCATGAAAAACTCCGACACCTTTAACGTCATCAGCTACGTGCAGAATGACCACGATCTGAACGATCTCATCATCGCCGGCAAAGCGCGCGTGGGCATCAAGGTGCCCGTCGACTATTCTGACCGCCTTCTCCACAACATGAGCGCCCAGGTCCTCGTGCTCATCGATGGCTCGGACTCTTCCGTCGCCGGCCAGGCCATCAACGTCACCACTGCCATTGGACTCGATGAATCCCTCCGCCGCGTTCTGCAGGACCGTTCCAAGTTTGCTGTGGACATGCGCCCCAAACTTCTGTTCAATCCTGACTCACGTTCTCCCAATTTCTTTCTTCCCGGTCTCACCGCCATCATGCTCCTCAACGTGACCACTTTCCTGACGGCCTTCTCTATCGTCCGCGAGAAAGAGCGCGGCACGCTGGAACAGCTTTTCGTCACGCCGGTCCGCCCGTTCGGCCTGCTGCTCGGCAAGTTGCTCCCTTATCTCGGCATTGGCTTTTTCGAGCTCTGCCTGATTCTTACTTTCATGCGCTTCCTTTTCAGGGTTCCCATTCATGGCAGCGTTTTGCTGCTCGCCCTTCTCGCTCTGCCCTATCTATTCGCCGCTCTCTCGCTTGGCATCCTCATCTCCAGCAAAGCGAATTCCCAGGCAGAGGCCATGCAGCTCGCTTTTCTGCCGATTCTCCCTAGTGTTTTCTTCTCCGGTTATATTTTCCCTCGGGAAACGATGCCGGCAATTTTCAAACCTATCAGCTACATGATTCCCGCAACTTATTTCATCAATATCACGCGCGGCGTCATCCTCCGTGGCGCCACCATCAAGCACCTTTGGACCGACGGCCTCGCCCTCGTAATCATCGGCACGGTCCTACTGGTCCTCGCCGCCCGCCGCTTCCAGAAGAAAGTCATCATGGCGTGACTCATTCCAGGGTCAATGTCCCTCGCCACTTTTGTCTTTTGCTACGGCCCGGCGTATTCTGCTGAACTGCTCTCAAACTTGAGGAGACTCTGTGTCTTGCCTGATCTGTGAAAAGCGCAAAGCCGAACGCTTCTGCCCGGCCAAGGGCGAGAAAATCTGTGCCGTTTGCTGCGGCAAGGAGCGCGAAGTCACCATCGATTGCCCTTCCGATTGCTCTTATCTCGTCACCGCCCACCGCTACGAAGACGGGCACCAGCGCTCTCTTCCCGCGGACACTCCGCTGCTCGACGAGAAAATTCCCCAGGACATCGTCTACACCCATCAGCAACTCATGTCCGCGCTGGCCTTCTCCATCGCCAAATTTTGCGCCGTCCAGCCTGCCGCCGTGGACAACGATGTCCTCGCGGCTCTAGAGACCCTCGCCGAAACTTACAAAACGCTGAATTCCGGCATCATCTATGAAAAGCCCCCGGTCGCACCCCTGCCGCGCGAACTCTACGCAGCGCTGGCCGCGCTTCTGGGTGAGATCAAGAAACAGCAAGCCGAACGTGCCAATTCCGCAAGTCTGAAAGATTCGGAAGTCTTCTATCTGCTGGTTTTTCTCTACCGCATGGGCTTGCTGCGAACTAACGGGCGCTCACGCTCGCGCCGCTTCATCGAATTCCTTCGCGGGCAATTCCCCCAAGCGCCCGAACTCAAGCGCGAAGAATCCCGCATCATCGTTCCCTAGCAATCTTTTTGCGGCACAGCCACTCCTGGCTGTGCGTCTTTGCGCGTGTCTATCCCGCCGCGCAGGACTTTCCTCTCCCCAACTCCGCGCTAACCTCTCCTACGTCCCATCCCAGCGACAGTTGTGCTCGGCCTACGCTCGGACGCCATCCCTCCCACGGGCGCGAAGCAAATCCTAGTTTCTTCCTGATCCGCAACACCCGCTCCGAGGCCTTTCGCCGATACTCTTCCGGCGCATACCCGTTCTTTCTGTACCAATCCTCGTATTGTTGCGCCAGCCGCGGGAATTTCTCCTTCACAAACGGCAAGAACTCCTTCGCCGACGAGGGCATCAGGAACAGCACTCCGGAGAAGAACCACTCTGCTCCCGCTTCTTTCGCCGCCGCCGCTACCGCTTCCAACTCACCTTCTTGGTCCGTAATTCCGGGGAGCAGCGGCGAAGCCGATACGCCGACATGCAATCCAGCCGCGCGCAACTCCTTGACGGCTTTCAATCGCAAATCCGGACGCGGCGCGCGTGGCTCCAGCAGCCGCGCCAGCCGCGGTTTCAGTGTCGTCACCGTGATGTTCAGGGACAACGCCGATTTCTTCGAAATCGCCTGCAACACATCGATGTCCCGCACAATCTGGTCGGATTTCGTGATCACGGAAACGCTCAAGCCCTCACGCTTTGCCAATTCCTCCAGGCATGCTCGCGTCACTCCATACTCCCGCTCCGCCGGTTGGTACGGGTCCGTCGCCGCGCCGATCGCGATGTGCTCCGCCTTCGTGTATCCCGAAGCTTTCGATTCGTACGAATACTTCCTCGAAATCTCTCCCGGCAGCAGCGCCGCCGCGTTTTGTTTCACAAAAATCTTCTTCTCAAATTCTCCGCCATCGATTTCCATGTACTCGTGGGTGTACCGTGCATAGCAATACTTGCAGCCAAATTCGCATCCGCGGTAGGGATTGATGGTCCATTCGAACGGCACGCGCTTCGAATCGCACCGGTTCAAAATGGATTTCACCGGGAGCACAAAATATTCGGGCCGCTCCTCCGATTTTCTTCGTGTCTCCGCGCGCGGCGAAGATGCTGCGAGGCGGGCTATACCGACCAGCGGCGCGGCAACAGTTCGAACCGGACCTTCCCCGGGGTTTTGCCTTCCGGGGAAGATCGTCAACCGTTCTTCGATCGGGCTTGAGGCCGACCGTGTTGCGGTCACTATTGAGGAAAACGCCGGGGGGCAATCCGCCGTCCCTCGATTCGAATCGTTGCCGCGTTGGTCGACAACCGGGGCAGGACTGCCGACCACTTGCTTTGGGCTTATGACATCAGGGCACTCAGGAAAGAGTCTGACTGTGGTTGGTACCGCGGGGCGGCGCCGAATCCGAAAACGGGGCACCGAAAAGGAGTGAACTGGAGACATAGCCCACCTCTAAGCACGCTGCAGTATTTCGCTTTTTATTCGCTATGTCAAGCACTAATTTCGCTTTTTGTTCGTTCCTCTGATCCACATCCTCACGTGTTCTTTTCGACGCTCCCTCTTACCAAAGACAGGCCCGAGCAATTGCCTCCTTCTTCTCCAGGCGGTATCCTCCTTGTCCCGGAGGAACTGGGTGCGCATCTCGTTGTGGTCACAAAGAAGTCCTCTTACCGCTGTCCTGGCTCTCCTTGCGCTTCCAGTAACCTCCTGGGCGCAGGCGCAGCCTGCCCCACCACCCAAGAAGCCAGCCATGGGACCCCCGGCGCCGCAGTCCACGCACTATCCCATCCTCCTCCTTGCCTTTGGTAATGATCCCAATTGGAGCCTCCGCCTTGGCCTGAAGGGACCGGAGCGTCTGGATCGCCCCGGTTACCCGCCAATCCCGCTCGAACCCGCCGATGTCACTCACGAGGCCGCAGCGGATACCTGGACCTATCATGCCAAGGACTCTGCCACCGGCGCCTCCGTCGCCGTCCACCTCACGCGAGAGGCGTGCACGGATGCCGTAACCGACACTTTGACGACCACGCCGCCACCTACCAGCAAGTACGCCTTCCGCGCTTCTGTAGATCATGCGCAGGTTGGCACCTTGAAAGGCTGTGCCCGCATCGCTACCGAACTCTTTCCCAAGATCAACAATCAACCGGACGAAGAAGAAGACGACGCCAAGAAGAAACCGCCTCCGCCCACTATCACCAATTTCAAATCTCCCGTCGCCGTCGCCTATCTTAGTAACACTCGACAACTCGTCTTCAAGCGCGGGAAGGTCTCGCGAGTCGTGTCGCCCCAACCCTCATCTGGCTTATCAGCCTCACACGATGGGAAGAGGCTCCTGTTCACCGCAGACGACGCGCCGGGCCCGATTCGAACCCTTTACCAATATGACTTCGATACCTCCGCGAAGCACGAACTCCTCCGCGCGAACGTGCGGAATCCATTCTGGGCTCCTGATGACAAGAAAATTGCTTTTCTCAAATGGGATAACTCAGCTTGGTCGCTCTGGACTATGAGTCCGGATAATCCGCAAGCTGGGACCAACATTTTTACCAGGGAAGGTCTGGAGTTGTATGGCTGGTCAGACGACCATGCGTTACTGGGAAGCAATTTTGAAGGCTTACTCTGGATTAGCGACGATGGAAACATTCAGCAGCAGCTACCCTTCCAAGAAATTCTTGGGAGTGGCTACCACCTTGCTCGCATTGACTACGCTCGGGTGAATCCCGCAAATCCTGATATTCTCCTCATATCCTTTTGGTATGTGCCACCTGCGGGCGAGTTGCCGCTTGACAAGCATGAAGGGAACTCGCCCGCACTTCTCATGTATGAGATAAAATCGAAGCGCAGGGTCGTTTTGACTCCAGTGGGAACGTGGGCAGAATCCGGCGAATGGTCTCGGGACGGCCTCCAAATCTTTTTTACCGGAACAGACTCCTCCAAACATGCAGCCACGTACCGGATGTTCTGGGATGGCACCAGCCTGCAAAAATTCGCGGCTGGCACCGGTCTGGTAGTCGGCCAGTGATTCCGTTCCCGTTCAGTTTCTTTAACCACTGTCCTTGAGTACAGCTTACCCGATACGCCGCAGCCTCTGGATTCGCGGCCCCGCCTTACCAAGCAGGAACCTATACTCCTAATGTGGGTACCACTCCTACAGTTGTGTCCGGGCAGGTCGGGATTCTGGTCCTCGACAATGATGCCGGCGGCTCCAGCGCGGTCAAGCAAATCCTGGATTCCGAGGGGTGGCGCGTCCGCGTGGTTCCCGACCAGCAAATGCTTCTCGCCGAGCTGAAGACCGGTGAGTGGTCGCTGGTTGTCGCCAACGTCGCCATGACCGGCGTGGATAGCCCAGCCTTTGTCACTCTGCGCGAGCTCGCCGGCGTTTCTCTGGAAGATGGTGGACGCATGCGTGTCCTCTTTCTGATTCCGGAAATGGCAGGCGGACAGTTCATTGGCCATCTGGAAATCGCCCGCCTTCCTTACGTCGTCCGGCCGTACCATCTGCACGACTTCCTCGAAAAAGTCAGCGATCTCCTCGTCGAAGTGAAAGCCATTGAGGGGCCCATCCGGCAGGTCCGCCGCGAATTCGGCGCTCTCCGCAAAAAGAAGAAGCAGATGGGCCGTTCCAACTCGATGTTCGCTTCGCGCGATACTTTTTCTTACACCGACGAGGAACTCGCGGAATACGAGAAACAAGAAAGCGAAGCCTCCAAGTCCCGGCGCAACAAGCCCCGCACCAACCTCGGCGGCTCCGACCGCTAAGCGACGACCGCTTTTTCACCCCGATTCTCCTGCAAGAAATCGCCGGCGCTCCGTTCTAACCCTGTGCAGTACTTGCGAGGGTCTACACACAGGAGGCTTTTATGGAACGTTCGATCTTTGCCGTCATCGTGGGCGGCCTTTTGGCAATCATCACGCTTGGGGGCTTGGCCATTGTCCACTCAGCGCCAGGCTCCGAGCCTGTTGGGGAGCCCGCTTCTCCAGCCGCTCGGCCCGAAGGCGACTGGCGGCTCCTCGATCCAGTCACTTACGAAAACATTTCTGTCTTTCCCGTCGTCGCCTCCTACACCCAGGACACCAGTTCGTTCCTCACGCTCGAAGAGGGCCTTGCCGCCGGTGAGGTCATTGTCGCCGAACAGGGTTCCGAAGGATTGGCGCGCACGCGCGACGGCCGTCCGGTTTACATTCCGCTGCCCACTCCCAGCGCTTCCGTCAACCAGCTCGTACTGATCAACCGCAGCAAGCGCCCGTTGTTGCTCCTGGCCGGTGAACTCGTCAGCGGCGGCAAGCAGGATCGCGTCATCGGCAAGGACCGCATCGTTCCCGCCGGCGCTCCGCCGCTGCCTCTCGATGTGTTCTGCGTCGAGCATGGCCGCTGGACCGGCGCCTCGCAATTCGCCGCGGCTCAGACGATCGTTCATCCCAGTGTCCGTGAAAGGGCTGCTGTCGATCAAAAGCAAACTGAAGTGTGGGATGCGGTCCGCAGCGGCACGACAATGAAGGCTGCGCCGGCGGCTCCCGCGCCACGTATGTCGATGAGTGACATTCAAGGAGCCATCGCTACCAACGGCCGCACCGAAGCTTACGAAAAGATTTACCAGTCGCCGGCGGTTGGCGTGTCCATCGATGGTTTCGTCAACGAAGTGCAGCGCCGTTTCTCGCAGGCCACTTCGGGTTTGAAGGGTGAGCGTGTTGTCGGCGTGGTGGTCGCGTATGGTGGCGAAGTCGCGTGGAGCGACATCTTTGCTTCCGGCGACCTCTTCGATCAATACTGGCACAAACTTCTGCGGAGCTACGCTGTCGAAGCTCTGGCCCGCCCCACGTACCGGGCCGTCGCGTCACGCGACAATGCCAATGAGTTTCTCCGCCGCTTGAACGGCCGCGAAACTCAGGAAACCGAACCCGGCGTTTACCGCTGGCGCGAAATCCGCGAAGGCCAGCTCGCGCAAATCGAGCTCGACGCCCTTCAGCCCAAACCCATGACGCTCCACCGCCTGCTCCTCCACCGCACCTCCTAAGTAGAGGGCAAATCGAAACGGGTCCCGCGCGAACGCAGAACCCGTTTCAGTCCATTCTGTTCCATTCCATATTGTGCTTAAGGCTTGACGGTTGGCGCTGGTGCTGGCTGCGCTCGCCTGACGGCGTCAAAATCCCCCCACACGCGTTCTACGGTAGCTGCTTCAATCGCCTTGCTCACGGGTGTGTTTGGATCTTTTTCGGAGAAAATCTCCAGCACCACGTTTCCGCAGGCTGGAGTTAGAGCATCAGCCGGGTACTCATAGCGGCCTTGAAACGCTGTGTCAACCTTTCGCCCACGCTGGTCATACAAATCGAATTCCCCTCGCCCAGGAAGGATTGGAGTCAATTCCTTGCCACCGCAGAGGAGCCGCATCCGTACGAATCCATTTTTGAAGCGAACTTTAAAAAGCACTCCAAACTTCGGCCGAACCCGCACGACCAAGACAGGGCGGTAGTCCTGCGCGTCCTCCAGAGCGCTTGAAGGCGGAGTCGCCGCCGCTGCATCGCCGCCAGAACGCTTTGCAGCCTTGCGCGCCGCCGCCATTTCCTGTTCATGGCGCAGGTAAAAGTTAACCGGCGGAGTGTATAGCGCAACTTGAAACTCTCCAGCGTCAAAAAAGTAAGGTTTCGTGTCGAGCTTCTCTTGTTTCAAAAGTTCACGGAGCGCATCGGCGGGGAAAAAGTCCTTTGGCTCCACGGGAAGCAGAACTGGAGCCGGTGGCGTTCCTCCCGCGATACTCTTCCGGGCCTGCTCGACCAAAGGCCGGACGATTTCTACGGGCACAATGGAGGCCAGATTCCGTAGCTCCGCAGTGGTGATCCCCGCGACTTGCCCATCTAATGTGAACAGTGGGCCGCCGGAATTTCCGGGATTGATGTTGATGTCGCTATTGATTGCATCTTTTTCAATTTTGCTTACGACTCCGGTGGTCAGCGCTTTTTCGCGGCCCAGCGGATTGCCGATCGTGAAGACGCGCTGGCCCACGACCAGATGCGAGGCCGCTTCGTTCACCAGCAGCGGCGCCACGACTCCCTCTCGAAACGCCGCGGGATCAAACCAAATGACCGCAACGTCTTTGTCCGCGTTTGAGGCGATCAACCGCGCCGGAACTTTGCGTTTATCGTCAAATTGCACCGCCAGGTAGCTGGAGGAATTCACCACGTGGTTGTTGGTTACCACCAACCCGGTGGAGTCCACCAGGAAGCCTGAACCGTTGCGCGATTCAGAATGAATGGCGACCACTGAATTTTTCAGTCTGTCGAAGAGTGCGGTCAGTTCCCCGCTGGGGGCGCCGGGCGAAGACTTATTCTCCGCGAGAGAGGAAGCACTCGGGGCCACATCCTCAGTTTTGGCATTGTCGTTCGTGAGATCAATGCGCTGCTCCGTACCACTGATTTGAATTTCCAGATTCCAGCTGTAGCGCTTGCCGCCAAGCTCCACGGGCTTGGGCGTCGTCAATGAATAGCTGCCGGGAGCAAGCTGCTTTTCTGCCTTGCCATCAAGATCCGTCTTGAGTTCCGCGCTGCTTTTTCCGCCTGCCTGACTCCGAAAGCTGACGATATAGAAAGGGACAGGTTTCTGGTTGAGGTCTTTGTCCACCAGCAAGACCCGCACCTTCACATTCACGGGCTCCGCCTGTGGTGCGGCTCCTCTCGCCGAAAAGAGGACAATCAATGCTGCCAGCAAATGTCTGCTCATGGTCTGTCTCACCTGGGAGAGATTGGTTGCATCGTGCCACTTACTGCGGCGCGGGTAAAGCGACAAAGTCGGACAACCATGTGACAACTAGCGACAGCTCTTGTGGTTCAAATCTCCTTCCCGTAGAATCCTGTGGAAGAGCGCGGTTTACTCCCGCCTGAGGGAGCTCGTCTCACACCCTGCGCACTTGGCTCTGGTCGGTCGTGTTCGCGGCCAGCTCAGAAACTGTTTTCGTCCATGCGGGATGCTTCAGATCCGGCGCGATTTCGGCCAGCGGCACCAGCACGAATCGCCGCAAATGCATCCGCGGATGCGGCACCTGTAATTCCGGTGTGTCAATCGTTTCGTCGCCGTAAAGAAGAACGTCCATATCAATCAGCCGCGGCCCCTTGGCCACTAGCTTCTTGCTCCCCATCTTTGTTTCGATCTCGCGCAATGCCCGCAATAGTATGATCGCTTCGAAATGCGTCTCCGCTTCCGCGACGCAATTCAAAAACCACGGCTGCTCCCGCAAATCCACCGGCTCGGTTTCATAGAACGACGATACTCTGATCACCGCCACGCCCGCATGCGGCAACTCGTCGATCGCCGCGCGCAAGTTCTTCGCCCGGTCGCCTACGTTCGAACCGAGCGACAGGTACACCTGCTTTTCAGCCACCTTCTTTTTCTCCTGCGCTGGATGCGGTCCAATAACCGGCGACAAGATAGTGATAGATTGTCGGGAAACCTTCCTCGGCCTGGGGGCCTTCCGGTTCTGTCCCGTCGATGACGTAAACCACGTCCTCTTTCGAACGGGCAACGATCTCAGCGTGCTCGATGTCCGTTCCAATCCTGATAAACCCCTCGCGCAAAGTTGACGGCCTAATTTCGCTGCGGTCCAGGGAAGTCTCTCCTTTGATTTCCGTGACTTTCTCGAACCTCGAGAAAAACTGCCGAAGCACCGGGCCAAGCGGATACTGCGTGTCTGTCGCCGATGGTTTTTCAACGACTCGATATTTCCCTCCGTCAAGCAGAAGGGTCAATGCTTTCTGTTCTGCTTCTCGCAGAGAAAGGGCGCGGGCTGTAGCCAGCTCCTCCTCGATCCGATCGTTCAATTCGCCGGACTTCCTCCAGCGGGCAAGTACACGCACGATCGCGAAATAAACAAACGCGAGGAAGAGAAACGAAACCGCGAACAAGGCAGCGAAAAGCCCGAGGTTACGTCCGGAACCCAAATAGGCAATCAGCAGAGCGCCACAAAAGAGGCTGCCCCAAATCTGAAAGGAGAAAGAGTCTTCAGAGGACATCCATGAATCCTAGCCCATTCGCGGAGAAATTAGGACTTGGAGTTCCGCGAAATGGCCGCATGCTACTCAAGACAAATGGTGACAATCCATATGTGACGCAGCGGCTATTTCACCGTGTCTGCGCCGGCCTTGGCGCATTGCCCGTCCTGCGCGCTGGTCCCGCCCGAAACGCCGATGGCGCCAACAATTTTTCCGTCGGCGACAAGGGGAATGCCACCTTCCACCGGCACCGCGCCTTGGATCCGGAGAATCCGCAATCCGTCTCCGCCCGCCGCGAGAGCATCCTGGAACGCCTTTGTCGGCCGCTTGAAGAGGGCCGCTGAGCGCGCTTTATCAATCGCCACGTTCGCGCTGCCCAGTTGCGTGTTGTCCATCTTCTCGTAATAAACGAGATTGCCGGAAGGATCGACGATGGCCACCGCCATGTTCCAATTGTTCTTGGCTGCTTCTGCCAGCGCGGGGGCGGCCGCTTTCTTGGCGTTCTCCAGGCTAATGGGCAATCCATACGGATTGGGCATCTGCGCTAGCGTGGGAACCAGCGCGCAAACTGCAAAGAGTAACGTCACAACAGCTCTCACCACGATTTTCTGCGACATGTCCTCGCCTCCTCGAAGGATTGGAACTCGCACCGCGAACGAATCGCAGCTTGAGCTAGCAAACTCGAAGCTTCCGCACGAATTTTCTCTCTCAGTTGGTTCCCGATGCGCAAACAAAATTTCCCGCATCGTTCGGATCACCGCTGCCCTTGTACTTCGCAACTTGCGGATAAGGACACAACGGCCGTGTCATCTTTGCACCCTTTGCCGGATCGCCGTCGGCATATTTCGTCGCAATAATCGCCGAGGGTGCAGTGCCTTTCTCCACCCATTGTTCGAGAGCAAGCGCCATGTTGTGCTGAGGATCTTTCGAACCCGCGCCGCCCGCGCCAAAGGAATCAGGGCCGGGTCCGCCGCCGCAATGCTGCACACCGGGAGCCATATACAATCGCACAAACGCCTCGGTTGTCTTCGGCCCCATCCTGGTTGACACGCTGTTGTAATAATTAATGGTGTTCGCCGCGGAAATGGCCGGATCGTTCCAGCCATGGTAAAGAATCAGCTTTCCGCCGCGCGCTTTGAATGCTTCAAGGTTCGCGTCCGTGGCGTTGAGTTTTGCCGCCGTTTTCTCCTCGGCCACATTCAGCGCTGCTTCAACATTCGCACCCTTGTAGTTCCAATCCGCTTTCTCGTAGACCATGTTGGAAAAATATCCCGTGCCGAACGCGAACATCAGGCTCTTGCCGGGTCCCATGCCAGTAATCCATGTTCCCCATCCTCCGGGCCCTTCCTCGGCTCCCGGCAAGTAGCCGGGAAAAATCAAATTCCCCTTCGCGTCGTGTGGCCCGTCGTACAACTTCTTCAGTGCAACGATCTGCGGCGCCGTCAGGCACGTTTCCGAATCGCCCGCTTTGCAGAGCAATGTTGCCGGATCAAAGTGACACTGCCGCGGGTCGTTCACAATGCCATCGGCCACTCCATCCTGCGCGTCGCAAGCCGCGTTCACCGCGCGCGCAAGCGCAGGCAGCTTGCTGGAAGGAATGTAGCTGCCTGGATCGAGTGTCGTAGCCTGTGAATCCGCAAGCGCTTTTGTCAGCAAGTGCGTCCAGAAATTCGCCGGAGCTCCGGCGAGAATGCCGTCGTAATCTTCCGGGTATCGCTGCGCTTCCATCAGCGCTTGCCGCCCGCCGTTCGAACAGCCTGCGAAATAAGAGTGCTGTGGATTTTTGCCGTAAAACGCTTCGGCCACCGTCTTGGCAACCCGCGTCATCTCGTGGATTCCGCGGTACCCGAAGTCAGTCACTTTTTCCGGATGCCCCAGCGCCCAACTCGCGTCTGTTCCGCCCGCAGAATGCCCGGTGTTCGTACTGGCTGTCGCGTATCCTTCGTGCACCGCCACTGCCAAGCCGCGATAATAAATCTCTCCTGCAAACCCTCCGTTGCCCTGGCCCTGGAATTTTCCGTTCCAGCCGTCCAGCGGTAGCCATATTTCGATTTTGATATCGGAATCCGCGCTTGGCGTCGCGTCCCCTACAATCCTGCAGAAGGTGCCGATGGTCTTGTAGAGAGATGGATCGCCCAGCATCCAAGCAGGCATGTTCGCAGGCGGCGTAAATGTTCCGGCAGCGACCGTCTGCGCCGATGCGACCTTCGCTCCAGGCACCTCCAGTTGCGCCAAAGCTTCGCACGAACGCGCGGCAGGCGGCGCATTCTGCCCGAAAGCCCCGCACGCCGCAAAAACCGCAATGATCACCACAGTAAGCATTTTGCGCATGACCCGCTCCCTCGATTTGAACGAACCGGCGTTCACGTTGCCACGCACGTTAGACCAAACGGAAACTCCAGCGCAATCTTTTTTCGCGCCGGAACCTCTGTCACACTTCCCCTGGTGTCGAAACGTTGCGCGCGCTCCCTCCTTCGTTGCCAGCGCATTCACACTCCATTAACAATTCGCTGCTAGCCTGCCTTGCCTCACTCGGGCTAGGGAACTCCGTCGTTGAACCGAAGAAATTCCGGTCAATTCTTTGGCTAACACACCATCTACCGACCGCAGAAACAGTCCGCGGCGCGCCGCCGACTGGCGAGTGCTATTTGGCCCCCCCGGCGATCTTTCGCTTGGTTTCTTGGCGGACATGAGCCCGATTGGCGTCAGCATTCTGACCGAGAAACACTACCCAACAGGAACGGACGTGGAAGTTCATTTCGGCCTGCAGGACGATAATTTATCCGGAAAATTTCAGATGCGCGCGGTAGTCCGCCATTGCGCCAAAGGAAGAATCGGCGTGCAGTTCGTCAACGTGGATCCCTCGCAGCGCGATCACTGGTGGAAGATCATGCGCGGCGATTTTTAGGCTGCGCCCGAAGGAGACGCCGCTCTCATGGCTCAGAACAAGCGGGGCTGGCGCTTGGGAAGGTCGCGGCCGAAATACTCGTAAGCGCGGGGCGTGGCGACGCGGCCGCGGGGCGTGCGGTCGATCATGCCGATCTGCATGAGGTAGGGCTCGTACATTTCTTCGATGGCGTCTTCTTCTTCCGAGAGCACGGCGGCCAGCGTGCCGAGGCCGACGGGTCCGCCGGCATACTTGTCGAGCAGAGCAAGCATCAGGTTGCGGTCCACTTCGTCGAGGCCGTTTTCGTCAACGCCGAGCATTTGCAAGGCTTCCTGAGCGACGGCGCGGGTGATGCGGCCGGTGGCGCGCACTTCGGCAAAATCGCGCGAGCGGCGCAGCAGGCGGTTGGCGATGCGTGGCGTCCCGCGGCAGCGGCGAGCGATTTCTTCCGCGCCGCCTTCGTCCATCTGGATGTTCAGGATTTTCGCGGAGCGGTGAATGATGATGAGCAAATCCGCCGGCTCGTAAAAATCGAGCCGGTGGACGATGCCGAAGCGCGAGCGCAAGGGCGCGGTGATCAGCCCCGCGCGCGTGGTCGCCCCGATCAGCGTGAAATGCCCCAGCGGAAACGGATGAATGCGCGCGCCGGGCCCCTGGCCGATGATCAGGTCCACGCGAAAATCCTCCATCGCCGGATAGAGCACTTCTTCGACGGCCGGCTGCAGTCGGTGAATCTCATCCAGAAAGAAAACTTCTTTCTTTTCCAGCGAGGTGAGAATCGCGGTGAGGTCACCTTTGCGTTCGAGCAGCGGGCCCGCGCTGGTCTTGATGGGCACATTCAATTCGTTGGCGATGATCTGCGCCAGCGTGGTTTTACCCAGGCCCGGCGGGCCGTAGAGTAAAACGTGGTCCAGCGCTTCGCCCCGACTGCGCGCCGCGTCGATGGCGATCTGAATATTTTCTTTGACGCGTTTCTGCCCGATGTATTCGTCCAGGCGCTTCGGCCGCACGCTCACTTCAATGCGCGCGTCTTCGTCAAACGCCTGGCCGGAGACAATGCGTTCGGGCTGTCTTTGCTGCATCATCCGTTTTGCTGTTCCGTCAGGCATCGTTGTCATCCACCGTTTAACCGCTATGCCCCGCGCGCGACGCGGCTCTTCGGCACGCTCAAAGCTTGCAGCGCGGCGCGCAGCAATTTTTCAAAATTCCCTGCGCCCGCTTCGCGCTTGGCTTCTCCAGCGGCGTTTTCCGCGGCGCGCGCATCGTAGCCCAGGTTCACCAGAGCGGATACCACGTCCGCCTCGATTCCCGCCGGCGAAGAGGCCACCGGTTTTTCCGTCTCCACGGCCACAACTTCCAGCTTGTCTTTCAGCTCCACGACCATGCGCTCCGCCGTTTTTCTTCCCACGCCAGGAATTCGCGTCAGCCGCGCGAGGTCGCTCCCGCGAATCGCCGGCACCAATTCTTCGACGCTCATCCCCGACAGAATTTTCAGCGCCAGCGTGGGCCCCACGCCCGAAGCCGAAAGCAGCAGCTCAAAAAAATGTTTTTCCCGCGAGGATACGAAACCGTACAGCGCCAGCGCGTCTTCCCGCACATGAGTGTGAATCAGCAGGGTCACTTCGGTATGCAGCTCGCCCAGCGCGGCGTACGTCGAGAGCGGCACCTGTACGAGGTAGCCTACCCCGCCCACGTCCACGAGCACTTGATTCGGTCTTTTTTCCGCGAGCCGTCCGCGAAGCTGGCCAATCATCGCTCGCCAGTATTGCCGCTTTTCCTTCGCCCGTCAACGCTCTGCGAGAATCGGCCGCCGTATCTGCTAATGAGTTCGGCTTGGACGAAACACCGGCCCTTCACAACGAGCACACATTTTCCTTATCTACTCTCACGTGGCGCCGTGGCTGCGCAGGAATTCGGCGACCTCGGCATGCCCGCGCTCCTCGGCAAAACTGAGCGCGGTCTTTCCATCGTTGGTCTTGGCGTGCAAATCCGCCCCGCTGGCCAGCAAGATGCTCACGATTCCCAAGTGCCCATTGGCTGCCGCCGTGAGGAGCGGCGAGTAGCCGGCTCCATACCGGTAATTCGCCTCGGCGCCATTTGCCAGGAGCCACGAAACAATCAGTGTGTGGCCGCTGGCCACCGCCCCCGTCAACGCGTTGTAGCCTGTGCCATTGGTCGCCGCGGCATTCACCTCCGCGCCTTTTTCCAGCAGGAACTCGGCAACTTCTTTGTGGCCGAAAACAGCGGCCAGAGCAAAGACAGGGAAACCATCCGGCGAATAGCTTTTCGCGAGCGCGGAATCTGTTTCGACGAAATGCTTCACCCGCTCCAGTTGACCCGTCGCAGCCGCCTCATGTAATTCCAGCTCAACTCCGCGCGCCAGCAGCAGATCACGAATCTCATTCTTCCCGCCATACGCGGCCATCAGCACAGGAGACTGTCCTTGCGGGTTTTTCGCCCTTGCAAGTCCCGGTTCGGTGTCCAGCATCCTGGCCACAGCCGCGGCATTCCCCGCCCGCACCGCTTGAAAGAATATTTCGCTTTGGCTCATCCGGCCTCCCGCACTGTTCCGGCTCGTGTCTTCTCTGGCGTTTCATTCCATCCAGACCGCAGCGTAGCGCAGGTGAACACTCCCTGCCATGGTTTGTTTAAGGCGGCGGCCAGCCGCAAATCTCCACAGAATCAGCAGGACGAGAAATCCTGTTGATCTCGGGTTACATCGATGAGTCGGTGGTGCGGCAGGGCATTCTCGAGAAAAACGTCGCGTATCTGCAGAAACCGTTTTTTCCGATGAGCCTGGCAAAAAAAGTGAGAGAAGTCCTCGATGGCCTGGGTGTGCGCTGACTCGTTCGGGTCGGCTAACGCCGGCTGCGGTCCTTGCGCACGGCTTCATCAATTAAAGCATCCAATTCGCTTCGCGTGAGGGTGACGTCATCGCCAGCCGCCTCACCGCTTTCGCTGGTGATGGGCAGTTCCGCTCCGCCGCCGGGCGGGGGAGCGACCGAGTAGCGCGGGCGCGCGGCCATTAATTTGGCCACTTCCCGGCCGGAGAGCAGTACCGGCTCGCCGGAAAGTTCCGCGGCGAGCGTAATTTTCGCGCAATGCTCGATGGTCTCCATGCGAAAGAATGCCGTGAGAAGATCTGGTCCGCAGGTCACGGCGCCATGATTGGCTAGAAGCAGTGCATCATAGTGTGGCACGAAAGGCTCGATGGCCGCACTCAATTCCGGCGTTCCCGGGGTTGCATATTGCACCAGGGGAATCTGCCCCAGCCCCACGATCAATTCGGGAAGAATGGCCTGATTGAGGGCCCGTCCCGCGACCGCAAATCCCGTTGCCGTTGGCGGGTGCGCATGGCAGATGGCGTTCACGTCCGGACGCATCCTGTAAAACAAGAGATGCATCGCCAGCTCCGAGGAGACTTTGCGATCCCCAGAAAGATGCCGCCCGTCCAGGTCCGTTATCACCAGATCTTCGGGAGCAAGCATCCCCTTATTCATGCAAGTGGGCGTGGTGAGAATCCGGCCGTCTTCCAGCCGCACGGAAGCATTGCCATCGCAAGCCACAATGTATTCTCGCTCATACATCCACCGCCCGGCGATGCAGATGTCGCGGCGGTGCTGTTCTTCGCTCTTCGCGTGGCCTTGCAAAAGTGAGTTTGGAGTCACGAGCGGACTCCTTCCTGGCACGGAAATCCCTTCCGGGCCCAGCAGTTCGAATTGTCAGGAACTCATCCCGCAGCGGAGTTGCGGAACGCCCCTAGCCAACCCGGCGGGGCAGGCTTGGGTAAAAGAAACTAATACAAATCGGCTCTGGAAGCTAGGCGTAAATTCCGCGAAGCTTGAGGGCGCTGGCCACCCGGTCGATCGCCAGCATGTACGCGGCAATGCGGTTATTTACTTTGTGAATCCCCGCAAACCGTACCACTTCATCGAACGCGTTATCCATCACGTCGTACAGGCGCTCGTTCACTTCGCTTTCGCGCCAGAAGAAACCCTGGCGGTCCTGCACCCATTCGAAATAGCTGACAGTAACGCCGCCGGCGTTGCCGAGAATATCGGGCACTGTGAAGATTCCTTTGGCGTCGATAATGGCGTCGGCTTGCCAGGTAGTAGGGCCGTTTGCGCCTTCGCAGAGAATTCGGGCTTGCACCTGGTTCGCATTCTTCTCGGTGATCTGGTTTTCGATGGCCGCGGGAATCGCGATGTCGCACTTCTGGAAGAGCACGTCGCGCGCGGTCATCTTCGTTCCGCCGCCCGGGAAATCCTGTAGCGGTTTCTTCTGCGTGTACACCCAGTCGATGACCTTCGGAACATCGAAGCCTTTTTCGTTGTAAAGCCCTCCGCCAATATCCGCTAGGCCGATAATCTGGTAGCCCGCTTTGTGCATCAACTCCGCCGCCAGCGAGCCCACGTTACCGAAGCCCTGCACGACCACCCGGCAAGTCTCTTTCTTGATGCCGAGTTTGGCGAGCGCTTTGTCGCAGCAGATCATTACGCCTCGCCCGGTGGCTTCGCGCCTTCCACGCGAACCACCTAGCTCGATGGGCTTGCCCGTTACTACGGCAGTGGTGGCCTGGCCAAGGTGCATCGCGTAAGTATCCATGACCCAGGCCATAGTCTGCTCGTTCGTGCCCACGTCGGGGGCAGGAACGTCCTTCTCTGGACCCAGCCAGTTCGAAAGCTCAGCGGTATAGCGGCGGGTGAGTCGCTCGAGCTCGCCGCGCGACATTTTGCGCGGGTCGCAGATAATGCCGCCTTTTGCTCCTCCAAACGGAATATTCACGACGGCGCACTTCCAGGTCATCCACGTGGCCAGGGCCCGCACTTCATCGATGGAAACATCCGGGGCAAAGCGGATTCCGCCTTTGCCCGGCCCGCGCACCGTCGAATGCAGTACGCGGTAGCCGGTGAAAACTTCGAGCGTGCCGTTGTCCATGCCGATGGGAATGTAAAGGGTGATCTCTTTGCTAGGGTATTTCAGGTAGCGGTAAAGCCCTTGTTCGAGTCCCAGTTTGTTGGCCGCGACTTCAAAGCGCGCTTCCGCATTCTGGTAGACATTCATTTCTTCCGGCATTGGCGTTGGCGACATGCGAAATTCTCCTTTGCAGGGACCCAGCGATCCTTCGGTCAACCTCAATAAAAAGTGGCGTCGCCCATTTGAACGCGCCACGAAAAAGCCGCGTCCCTGAACTGCGCTGGGCAAGCTTCTTCGCGCAACTCGGCCCATAATTCATTTATAGGCGCGATTCGAATGGCCAAGGAAGGTGAATGAATGCGGTCTACCCCACCGCCAGACCTGCCCATTGGCCGGGGCGCCAGTATACGAACCTGCTTCGTATCCCGCAAGCTGAGCATCCCGTGGTCGGAAGAATGGAATGAGACTCTCACGCGCGGCATCATCTGAGGGAAAAGGCACACTTCTAACCGCGGAGATTGCGCCGGATCTTGTAAATAACTATTGCAAACGGAATTGGATGGTCACGGTGAGGTGCATGGCCGTGGGTTTGCCATCCAGCGTCGCGGGCTGGTATTTCCACTGTTTCAACGCGTCCATCGCCGCTTGATGCAGGAGCGCTGGGCCGGAAACAACTTTCATCGTGGTTACACGGCCGTTGGCGTCGATTAAGGCATCGATCAGAACGTTGCCAGAAACATGCTGGCTTTTCGCCATAGCGGGATATACCGGCGCCTCGGGAGAAATCAGTTTGGCCTGTTTTACGTCTCCGCCAACGGGTAGGGGCGCTTCCGGGGCCGCGGGTTGTTTGGTCCCGCCCACGAGGCCGGTGTTCAGTCCTTCGGTGTTAGATCCTGGCTGGTCGTCGCCTAGAGCAAGTCCCGGATCAGCATCCGCGCCATTCTGTGCGCTCCGCTTGTTAGTGACGTTCGGAGTTGCCAGGTGAACTTCGCCGAGGACGGGCTTCTTCACTTCCGCCGGCGCCGGTGTAGCCGCCACGGAGCCACCATTTGACGCATTCGAAGGCGGTTGGGAGTTGCGCGCGGACGCTGTCGTGGCGCCGTTGCGCGCAACGCTCAAGGGATTCGCCACTGGATTGGATGGCGTGACCGAATTGATCTGCGTTGGCGAAGCGCTCTGTTCCGTCGAACTTGCTTGCACAGGAAGATTCGTCTGCGGCGCAGGCTTCCCTCCGGGCTGCGACAGTAAGCTCTCTGCGGGCGTGGAAACTGCGGGCGCTTGCACCTTCGAAACAGGTGCAGTGGATGCGTGGGCGCCTCCGGACTGCTGGTTCATGTACCACCAGCCGGCGCCCGCCAGGATCAATATGCCGGCGGCAATCGCCGCAACAAGAAATCCTTTGCCGGACTTCCTGGATGGGCTCTCGTTCTCGCTTTTCACTTCGTCCATTGGCAGAGCGTCGCCAAATGACGGCACGCGCATTTCCGCAACTGCTTGCTCCGCCAGAGTGGCTTCGGGCTCTTCCGTGATTTCTTCCGTCTTGGTCTGCTCTGCGAAGCGTCTCGCCTTTTCCCGCAGGATCAATTCCTGCGTCGAAGAAGGTGCCGCGGCGTTGCGTGCCAGGGGCTCGAGCCACGCGGGAATCTTCAGTTCTTCTTCATCCAGCGAGGCAGGAACGCGCGGAGCCGGGACTGTCGCCGGTTCCGTACGCTTCGCGGGAATGGGACCCGGTTCAGGCGCCTTGGCAATTTCCAGAACCTGCGCGGCGGCATGCAGTATTTCCTTGTTCTCCTTCTCGAGGAACAAACTTGCCGGAGTCTCGTGCACAGGCTTGTCAGACACCGAGGGAGCCGGTCCCGTAAAAAGCAAACTCGAAAGTTGTTCCTGTAAACGCGCCGTGTGCTGCTTCAAAGCTTCCGTCTCTGGATCACTGGTGACCGGCGGATTCACCACGGCGGGCGTTTCGGGCTTCACTTCCGGGACGGGAGTAAAGCTCGTGGCCATCATGGATGACGGCGAAGCGAAAATCGCGGATTTCGGTGGTTCAAGAATGGAAGCTTGCACTTCCGATGCACGCGGGAAATCAAACGTCACGGCTGCCGGCGTGATGGATTGCTCGGGAGCTGGATCCTTCTTCACCTCAGGGATCGTCTGCACCTGCGAAACGGGAGCAACGGTAGGGGCAGGGACGCTGCCCTTGATGGGTAGCCCGGCAAGTGGCATCGCGGGAGTCTGCGGCAAGGTTACGACTGGCGATGACGGGACGACGGACACCGCCGGCTTCACTTCCACCGGCGCTTCCAATTTCGGCCGCGCGGGGATTTGTGCAACGGGCGCCGGAAGAACAGGCTTGGCGGGAACGACGCTTGGGGCGATGTTCCCTGGGCGCGGCAGCACAGGCGAACCACTCACCGCGGAAGGCTGCACAGCCGGAGCGTGCGAGACGGCCTGCGGGCCGGAGCCGATCCGGTCGCTCGGAAAACGCATGCCCCAGAAGCCTACGACGGATTCGGTGAACTCCAACTCTACATATCCGCTGACGTTGCGGTAGTTTTTCGACTTGACGACCTGGCAGACCACTTCTTTTTTTGTTTTTTCATTGGTGAGAAAGAGCAATTGGCCTGGAGCGACGGAGGAAGTAAGACGGATGACGGCGCCATTGCCGAAAACAAGGACGGTCTTGGTGGTTTCGGAGAAAGGTTCACGTTTGTCGCTGCCCTCAATCGTGCGCGCGCCGTTGACGGTTACTTCCACTTCCAACGCGACGGGCTGCTGCTTGAAGCCGTCGCTCGACAGCGCGGGTGTTGAGGCCGGCCGTGCCGCAGTTTCTGATGCTGCCGTAAGAGTGTCGTTTTCTTTGATGGTAGGAGGCATGGGCTTGTTCACTCGCGAAGCAAGATTTTGCTGCTCTCCCTGTCCAGGCAGGGTTCCCCCGCAAACGTCTACCTCTATATGTTCTGCTTGGCTGGGAGGGCCGCCCATAGTACGCGTGTACTACAGGTCACCTGTCCATGCGGACAGGTTGGGATTTCGAGAGGGTGAATCGACCGGGGAAAGACAATCGGGACGCGAGAACTCTTGAACAGCTATCGTGGAAGCGGAGGCTTGAAGCGTTCGTCCACTTCAACCTGGTAGCCGGTGACGAGCTTGTTGGTTTCGTTGGCCATGCCGATCACCGCCTGAAGCTCTTTGAACATGGCGTCGGTCATGCCTTTGCCGAAGGCGGAAGCGGTGTGGGAGGCGATGCAGTAAGTGCAATTGTTGGTGACGCTGACGGCGATGTAGAGTAATTCCTTGGTGAGGGGATCGAGCGCGCCCGGTCCCATGATCTGCTTCAGGCTCTCCCAGGTGCGCTTCAGCAGCGCTGGATCGTGGGCGATCGCCTTCCAGAAATTGTTGATCCAATCGATTTTGCGCGTCGCCATGATGTCGTCGTAAACCGCGCGAACTTCCGGGCTGGCGTCCTGGTATTCGATGAAAGCAAAGGTGGGCATGAGGATCTCCAAAAAATGATGGGATGGTGCAGCCCACAAGTTAGCAGGAATCGAAGGGAGCAGCCAGAGCGGTCACGGTGGCATCTGCGAGCAGAAGCCGGAAAAAGGGAACGAGCAAACGGTTCAGAATACCTGTCTGGAAGCCGCTCCCGCGCCGTCTTGATGATGAAAATTATTGGTCCAATGAATGAAATTCATTGTGCTTGACACGCGGCGCAGCGAAGGGTTAAATCACAAGTAACGCAGCCATTTTGGCTTCTGAGTTGTGTCGAGTTTTTTGAACCGGGGAAGGGCGAGCTGGTCCGGGGGCTTGTCCTTGTTTCAACAACAGAACTCTTTCTACCAGCCGAAAGCGATTGGTTTCGAGTGGCGCTTTTTGGTGAAATTCCTTTTTACAAGCGTGCCCGAGCGAGTCGGGGTCGCAGGTGCAGGCAGTGCTCTTTTTATCTCGATGAGGGGGTGTATCTAATGATGAGGCGCTTAGTCATAGCAATTCTAGTTGTGCTGTCGCTGGCGGTAGGGGCCAACGCTCAGACCTTCCGCGGAGCCATCAACGGAACCGTGTCGGATCCGTCTGGGGCTTCGGTTCCCAACGCCGCTGTGAAGGCCACGGAAAATACCACTGGCATTGACCACACAACGGTTACAACGAGCGATGGAGCATTTTCTTTCCAGGATATTCCGCTCGGATTCTACAAGGTCACGGTCACGGCATCGGGATTCCCCGTGTATGCGGTGGACAAAGTCGAGGTTGCCGCCGGCAAGATCTACAACCTCGAAGTGAAATTGAGCCTGCAGCAGCAAGCCACTACCGTGGAAGTGTCAGCGGCCGCCATCACTCTCGACACAACGACTCAGACTCAAACCACGACGATCGCTACAGACATCGTGCAGGACGTCCCGCTGAACGGACGCGACTTCACTCAGCTGATCCAAGTCGCGCCTGGCTATGCCGGCTATTCCGTGGGCGGATTCGGCTCACTCAATGGAACGCGTCCCAACCAGATGGACTGGCAGATTGATGGGGTGGACAACAACGATTTCTGGCACAACATCCCGGCAGTCAATCAGGGCGGTGTTTCGGGAATCGCCGGTGTGGTGATGCCGGTTGACGCGATCGACGAATTCTCCGCGCAATCGCAATCGAGCGCCGAGGCCGGACGCAATGCCGGAGGCACGGTAAACGTGGTTCTCAAATCGGGCGGAAACGCAATTCACGGTTCCGCATACTTCTACTGGCGCAATGAATACTTTTCGGATCCGTCGCCCTTTTTCTGTCCCGGCTCGAATTCGAACTGTTCGCCCACCAACCCTCTCAAACCTCCCAGACTCCGCAATGAGAACTATGGATTCACAGTGGACGGCCCCATTGTGAAAAACAAATTCTTTTACTTCCTGGCTTACGAAAAACAACAGTACATTATTGGTTTGTCGGGCGTAGCGACGGAGCCTTCGACAGCCTGGGTGAACAACGCGCTTGCGCTGTTGACTGCCCATGGCGTTGCTCCCAGCACGATTTCGGAAAACATGCTTGGCGCGCTCTGTGCAAGCTGCCCGAACCCCGGCACCGCGCAGGGACTGTGGCCCACTTCCGGCCCGTCCAACATCTCGAGTCTCCCTGCAACGCCGGGTAACTTTTTCAGTTCTTCACCCTCAACAGGCTACAGTTACAATGGCGTCGTCAAACTCGATTACAATTTCAACGATAAACATCATCTTTCGGCTCGGATGTTCAACGGGCAGGGGAGTCAAACCGCTCCTCTTGGGACCAGCACCGCACTCGCCACGGCCAGCTCGAATCTCCCCTTCTACTTTGAAAGAGCCCCGATTCACGTGCAGAATTACACGCTGGTGCTGAACTCCGCCTACACATCCACTCTGACCAATCAAGTGCTCTTTGGCGTGAACTACTTCAACCAGACGTTCCGCGACGCCAATGCCAGCTTTGATACCAAGGCCATGGGTTTGTTTCAAAGTCCGGACGCGCTGATTAACGGAAAACCCATTCTTGGCGCGCCCAACATCGCGATCATCCCGCCGTCGGGAAACGGCGGGTTTGAGCAGGTGGGTGTCACGCCCCCCGAAGGGCGCAATGACATCACCGGCATGCTGGCAGACATCGTCTCCTACAGCAGAGGGAAGCACCAATTCCGGTTCGGCGGCGAAATGCGGCAGGGACACGTCAATGAGTTTTACTACCGGCATTCCCTCGGACACTTCGTGTTTGACGGGTCGCAGGGACCCTGGCCGGCCTGCGCCGCGAATAATTTCGTGTGTCAAGACACGAATGCGCTGGCAGACTTTCTAGCCGGCGACGTCTCGAGTTCAAGCCTGACAGTGGGAAATGCAGAACGCATAGTGACCGTGAATGCCGTCAGCTTCTTCGGCGGAGATCAGTGGCAGGTGACCCGCAAGCTGAGCATCAATCTGGGCCTGCGTTGGGAATATTTCGGTCCTCTTCACAATGGGAGTAAAGACCTCGCGGTCTTCATTCCGGGTAAGGGACTCGTCGTTCAGGGAAACGGCATCGATTCCATTTTCCCACCGTATAAGAAGAACTTCGCGCCGCGTTTTGGCTTCGCCTATCAGCCGACCTCACGGAATGACCTGGTGGTGCGCGGCGGCATCGGAATATTCTACGATCAAATCAACATGAATCCGTTCCTTGACTATCGTCCACCCAACAGCGCGGCTGACGGTTTAGAGGACAATCCGGCAGGGCCTAAGCCCGTCTCCCTCTACAGCGCCAGTGCTTACAATTGGCAGACAGTTCAGGCGGGTGGAAAATCAATTTTCCCTGGTGTCACGACCTGCCCGACGGGAAACGGCTGTGCGCAAACAGGCTATGGGCTCTACTCGGTCAGCCAGAATTTCCGTCCACCTTACTTTTACAACTTCAACCTACAGGTCGAAAAGAGTCTGGGCAACGCAGCCATATTCCAAATCGGGTATGTCGGCAGCACAGCTCACAGGCTGTCGGTGATGTTGAACATCAATCAGGCACCACTCTCGGGGGTGGGAGGAAGACCGTTCGCTATTCAATATCCTGACTTCGGCGACATCAACCAGCTCCAAAGTGTAGGCAACTCGAATTACCATTCGCTGCAATCGACATTAAAGATCCGCAGCTGGCACGGTCTAAATTCTCAGTTCTCCTACACTTGGGGTCATGAACTTGACGCCGTGACCGAATACCGGGGAGTCCTTCCACTCGACAGCAACAACTTGAAGGCTGAGTACGGAAATGGTGACTTCGACACGCGCCACAGTTTTACGGCGAGTTTCGTCTATGACGTACCCAAGGCGCCTTGGGCCAGCTCGGGCTGGTCGACCCGGGTTTTTAACGGCTGGCAATTGAGCAGCTTGTGGGTGCTGCATGGAGGACAGCCATTCAACATCACTGGCAATACCAACCGCCCGGGGTTGAACGTGATTGCGGATCCGTTTGCAGGCGTTTCTCATACCTTCAGCGCGGCAAACGGAGGAGAACCTTGGGTCAACCCGCTAGCCTTCTGTACTCCTGGTGCGGCGGGTTGCACGGGGACGACTAATCCGCTCGGCGATTTGTCTCGCAACAAGTATTACGGACCGAGCTTCAAGGACATCGATTTCTCGATCATCAAGAACATCCCCGTAACAGAGCGGGTCAAGATCCAGCTCCGAGGGGAGATCTATAACCTGTTCAACCGCATTAACCTGGCATCAGGTTCCGGGTCCGTCGGCGGGAACGGCTTTGTGACTGACACCATCGGCGATTTCAACGGCGCTCCCGGCCTCGGTCCTGGCGAACCGCGTAATGCCCAGCTCGTTGCGAAGATCATCTTCTAACGGCTGCACAAACCCTTAACCAAAAGGGCCCTCCGATTTGATCGGGGGGCCTTTTTGTTTTTAAATCGTCGCCTAGAGCGGGTGTAAACCACTTAACATTAACGGTGAAGAAATTCTTCGAGGAGCAGCCGGGAGAGGCGCTTGGTGTCGTGGCGGATGACGCCATGTTCCTCTAGGAGATTGTCGAGGATGACGCGGAAGCCGAGTTTCTGGAGCGCGGGGAGATCGATAGCTACCGGTTCAGCGCCCTGGGCGCGGTAGCGCCGTGCCACGTCCGGCGAAACCGACTTGCGGTTGGCGACCACCCAATCGATCACGCGGAACGGCACGTGCATCTGGATCGCACGGAGATGATCGGCGAGCGCGTAGCCGGACGTTTCACCGGGCTGGGTCATCAGATTGGCGATGTACACGCGCGGGGCTTTGGACCGGGCGATGGCGTTCGCAATTTCCGGAATGAGCAGATTCGGCAGGATGCTGGTGTACAGCGAGCCGGGACCGAGAAGAATCAGATCGGCTTGCCTGATGGCTTCGATGGCCTTGGGAAGAGGGCGCACGCGGCGCGGCGAAAGATGAAGTTTTTTGATCGGCGTGCGGCTGGCGGTGATGCTCGTTTCACCGTGGACGATGCGCCCGTTTTCCAGAGTGGCCACCAGGTGCACGTTCGAAAGCGTGGACGGAAAGATGCGCCCGCGAATGGCGAGCACTTTGCTGCTCACGCGGATGGCTTCGGTGAAATCACCGGTAACGTGCGTGAGCGCGGCGAGAAAGAGATTGCCGAAATTGTGCCCGATGAGGCCGCGGCCGGCGTGGAAGCGGTATTGAAACAGGCGGCCGAGCAGTGCCTCGTCTTTCGAAAGCGCGACCATGCAGTTGCGGATGTCGCCGGGCGGGAGGATGCGGTTTTCACGGCGCAGACGGCCGGAGCTGCCGCCGTCATCGGTGACCGTGACGATAGCGGCCAGATCGGCGATGGGCCGCTCCAGGCTGGCGTGTTCGTCGGCGACGCGGAAAACGTATTCTTTCAGGCCGCGAAGCAGCGTGGAAAGGCCGGTGCCGCCGCCGAGAGCAACAACGCGGAAGCTCGGCGGAAGAGGTTTCGAATTGGAAGCGCGTTTTTTCATGCCGGCGTTCTGGATGGCGGAGCGGGCGTCATCTTACGGAAAAGAATTTAACACAGAGAACTCCGGTGCCACAGAGAGCACGGAGAAGAAAAAATAGCACGGGTCTGAAGACCTGCCACTTCAAGAGCGCTAGCTGGCGAGGCCGTCTTTCTCCGGATAGAGCAGCTCGGTGAAGCGCGGGTCTTCCTGGAGGAACGCAAAATCTTCGTCGTTGCGCGCGTGATAGCGGTTTTCCGGCCGGAGCTGGATGGCCACCTTCAGATTGGCAAGCGCGGAATCGGCTTCGCCGGTCAGGCAATCAAGCGCCGCCAGCGCGTAATGAATGTGGTCGGCCTTGGGCGCGGCTTTGCGCGCTTTGTCCAGGCTCTCGCGCGCGTCGTCCCAGCGCCCGATGTTCATCATCGCGACTCCACGCTGATAATGCTCTTCCGCGGTGTGAGGATTTTTCTCCTGCGACGGCTTCATGCGCTGCTCGGCAATCTTCAGGTGCATGCGCGCGCGGTCGGCAAGTTCCTTGCTGGGGCCCTTCAGCACTTCTTCCAATTCCTGTTTGGCCCTGGCGAATTTTTGCTGATGGAAGAGCGCCAAAGCTTCGTCGTAGGTTTTCAGTTGCGCCTGGACACGAGGATCCACCAGTTCCACGCCGCCGCGTTGGGGCGGAGGTGCCTGACCTAAAGGCTTCTTTTTCTGCGACTTGGACTGGCCATGCCCGGAGCCCTTCGAGTGGCTGGAGGAGCCTGCCGAGGCTTTGCGCGCTTTTGCCATGGGGCGAATGCTAACAGAGCCGCTTTCGCGCGTCAAACGGATGTGCGTCGGGAGCGCCAGCCGGTATTTTGAGATGGGCGCAGGGCTCCACGGTTACCGAACGGAGGCATGCCTGAAAATAGGACGTGGAGTTTCCGGGCAAATCGCGGAAACTGTAGGAGCACTGCCCGTAACGTGACACGCGGGGCGAGAAAGCTGGCCTGCCTGCACCGCGTATGCTATAAATTTGTAGCCGGACTCTGGTCAACGACAACGTGCCTTTCATCAATTTTCCTGCTCGCGAAATTAACTGCAAGCTGGTGTACTACGGTCCAGGTCTGGGCGGAAAAACCGCCAACCTCCAGTGGATCTACGACCACACCGGACAAAATCAGAAGGGCAAAATGGTCTCTCTCGCCACGGAGACGGACCGCACCCTCTTTTTCGACTTCCTGCCCCTGGATTTAGGAACGGTGCGCGGGTTCAAGACTCGCTTCCATTTATATACCGTGCCTGGACAGGTGTTCTACGAAGCCAGCCGCAAGCTGATTTTGAAGGGCGCGGACGGCGTGGCGTTCGTGGCCGATTCGCAGGAAGAACGGTTGGACGCGAATTTCGAGACGATGGAAAACCTGCAGGAACACTTGAAAGAGCACAACCTGAATTTCGCGGCGATTCCCTACGTGCTGCAGTTGAACAAGCGCGACCTGCCGAATGCCATGTCCGTGCCGGAGCTGACCAAGCAGCTGCAGAAAAAGGGTGAGCCAGTGCTCGAAGGCGTGGCCATTCAGGGCGTCGGCGTGTTCGAGACGCTAAAAGAATTGGCCAAACTGGTCCTCGCCGAACTCAAAAAGGGCGGGTAAGCGTTAATCGCGGAAACGGAAACTCACTTGGATTGGGACTAAGGCTGCTACTGGATTTCCCGCGCTGTCCGTGGCCAGCTTGAATTTCCAGGATTTGACAGCTTCGATCGCCTTCTCGTCTAGTCCTTCCCCGAGACCTTTCACGAGACTGATGTTAGTCGCTTTTCCTTCAACAGTTACGATAACGTTCAGCAAAACCGAACCCTGCAACTTATCGGCTCTAGCCTTCTTGGAGTATTTGGGAGGAGGGCAGTAAACGCAAACAGGAATTCCTATGCCATTCTTTCCGGCGCGTGGAGTATTATCTTTGGCGGCCTCGTCCGGTTTAGATTCCTGAGAGACAACCGTCGGCATTGAAACCCAGTTCAAGAAAATGCAAACAAGACAGGAAAGAACAGATCTACCGAAGTGGATTTTCATGTTGGCCCCTCATCAGATTGAAATGCAGTCGGAGAAGCACACCTCTGCGCATTCTAGGTGAAATTGGCGAGCGCGGCGGCTTCGGTTTCGAACGTAGGGATGGCTTCGACGAGGCGCGTGACGGTGAGGGCGTCGCGGACGCGGCCCGGGCCGCAAACCAGCCGCAGGACGCCGCCATCGCGCGCGAGCTGAATGGAGATGCGTACGAGCGTGGAAATTCCGGAGCTGTCGATCTGCGGAATCCCATTGAGAACGACGACAACTTTGTGCATGCCGCTCTGAACGACGGATTGGAGAGCGGCGTTGAGCTGCTCGCTGGGTTCGCCGATGGTCAGCCGGCCATGAACCTCGAGCACCGACACCCCGCCGGACTGGCGCACGTTGATTTCCATGGGAGGCCGCTCAGTCATAACAATCGGTCCGTACTCTCTCCGGTGTTGCGGCGATTCTCAATCGAGCCGCACGGCATTATACGCTGGCGGCTGGATGGAACAAAGAAAACCGTTCCGCGACGCCCGGAAGAAACGGTTCAGTCCTGAAACTGTGGAAACACATCTATCAGAACAACGAATACGGGGAATGAAAATTTCAAACTGTGAACCGGGGCGGGGATGCGTATAATCCTGGGCGACGAATCAGCGGGTCCCCGGCAGTTGAATCCAGTGCCAGCGGAGCGGACATATCTATGAAGTGTAGAGGGTGGAAGTGTAGCCTCAGTCTTGTCCTGGTACTTGGTGCCTTCCTGCTCTCTGCCGTTCCCCTCTCCTCGCAGCAAACGCCCGCCGCCACAACAGCGACCTCTTCGGCAGCCCAGGACTCCTCCAAAGCCGTAAACGACAAACTGGCGCAGCTCGACCA
>Ga0207061_1027_pt1 | contig 44806 bp, 40 predicted proteins | sample Alteio_BWMinCont_31_FD_153275 | JGI IMG/M metagenome (GOLD analysis project Ga0207061, IMG submission 153275) | Enriched cells from forest soil in Barre Woods Harvard Forest LTER site, Petersham, Massachusetts, United States -... | ecosystem: Environmental > Terrestrial > Soil > Temperate forest >... | reverse complement strand
CAGAAACCGTCCCGTCTGTCCCCGAGGTCATTTGGGTGCACAGCCAGGAATGGCTGTGCCACTCGCTCACGTAATCGTGGGCAATCGACAACGACGTTTTGGTTATTTTCGTTTCGCGAAGAAGTCGTCGGCCGCGATCTGAGTTTCTTCGTGACTCTGCTCTTTGACCTGTTGGTTGAGTCCCCACTCGTGGCCGAAAGGATCGACGATCTTTCCGTAACGTCCTCCCCAGAACATGTCCTGCACGGGCATGCTCACGCGCGCGCCGGCAGCAAGCGCACGCTCGACAACCCCGTTCGCATCGTCAACCAGGAGGGTGATGCGCACACCAGTTCCCCCGAGCGTCTTCGGTGACTTGCAGGTTCCGCCTTCGCTCGACGGGAACTCATCGCAGACGAAGAACTTGTGTCCGTCCAAAGTCAATTCGCCGTGAACGAGCTTCTCGCTGCCCGGTTTTATAATTCGGTGTACTTCTTTGGCGCCAAAGACACTCTTGTAGAAATCGAGCGCCGCGGGCCCGTTATTCACAATCAATTCGGGGATGAACTGATCCTCTCGATGCATGGTTTCCTCCGCTAACGTATAGCCGCAACAATGATCTCCACTCGCTGTCTTCTTCCAGATCGTACTCCTTGGGCTAGAGTGAGTACTAGTGCCTGGGCGCCGACTGGTCAGGGGACGTGCTGGCTGACGCCGAGGATGTTGCCGTCGGGGTCTTTGAACCAGGCAACCTTGCTGCCGTCGGGAGTGGTCCAGATGCCGAGGGTTTGGTCCTGGGCGAAGGGATATTTCTCCGGGGGAACGCCGCGGTCGCGGAGCCAGGTAGCGACGGATTCGATGTTTTCGACCTCCCAGCCGAGGATGGTACCTTGCAACGGCTTGAAATTCGGCATTTTGGAGATGCGAATCCTATGGCCGCCGACGGACATGACCAGGGCGAATTGATCGAGACTCACGAAGGTGAATCCGAGTTTGCCTTCGTAGAAGGCGCGCGCTTTGTCGTAGTCGGTTGTGGGGATGAAGCCGACCATCTTTCCTGATGCGAGCATTCGTTGCCTCCTGCCGCGGCTCTCGAGGGCGTTGCGGGTACAGGAATAGCACTTGCGCGGGGCAAATTCTCTCGATATTGTGACAAGAAATGTCGCACAAGTGCCAAAGCATACTTCATGCGCCAAATGGACGGCTGCTGGGCGAAATGGCGAGCGTATCGGCGGAACTCGCTCACGGCCACGTGATCATCGAGCATTCGCATCCGGAGGACCAACTGTTGTTTGCTTCGAGCGGGGTGATGACGCTGCGGACGAAGCAGGGCGTATGGGTGGTGCCGCCGCTGCGCGCGGTGTGGATTCCGGCGGATACACCGCACACGGTGGAAATGTCGGGTCCGGTATCGATGAGGACGCTGTATTTCCTGCCGCGGCTTTGCAGGAAGTTTTCCGAGAAATGTTTTGTGATGAATGTTTCGGCGCTCTTGCGGGAACTGATTCTTCATGCGTGCCAGTTCAAGAGGTTGAACAAGAAAGCCTTGGCGGAACGGCGGATTATCGAGGTCGTGGTGGATCAGCTGAAGGCGGTGGATTCGATTCCGTTGCAGTTGCCGCATCCGACGGACTCGCGGGCGATGCGAGTGGTGAAGGCGCTGCTGGCGGATCCGGGAGACCAAAGGGAGCTTGGAAAGCTTTGCAAGGACTGCGGAGGGAGCAAGAGGACGATCCAGCGCGTATTTTTGGAAGAGACCAAAATGAATTTCGGGAAGTGGCGGCAACAGCTGCGGCTACTGCATGGGTTGCAGCTCCTGGCTTCGGGCGAGAAGGTGACGGCGGCGGCGTTGGAGGCGGGTTATAGCAGCCCGAGCGCGTTTATCTCGATGTTTCGGAAACAGCTGGGGACAACGCCGATGCGGTATTTGGGGGATGGGAATGGACGGGAATCACGGATGAACTGAACGCGGACGAGAGAGGGGCGACTGTCTCGAATGCCGCATCTTTAGCGATCTAAGCCGGACAAGCAGGTTCATGTGACTTGGAGGTTGCGAAGGTAGGGGACGCTGGCTTTCATTAGGTCGAGGTTCATTTCGACGAAGTAGTTCTTGATGCCGCCGGTTTTTGCGGCGGTGAAGATTTTCTTCCAGTCGAGAGAGTCCTGGCCAACGGGCATCTGCTTTTTGGATTCGGCGGACCAACCTTGGACGTGCATGGAAATGAAGCGGTTGGGGTATTTAGTGAAATACTCCGCGGCGTCGTAGCCACGGCTGATGGTGGAGACCTGGAACTGAAACTTGACGAGTTTTGGATCGAGAAGGCCGAGCAATAAGTCGTAGGTTCGCTTGCCATCCACGGTCGAGAGCTCGAAGTCTTCGTTGTGAAGGCCCTGCTGGATGCCGGCTTTGGCGGCTTGTTCGCCCATTTTGTTGTATTCGTCGGCGGCGCGCTTGACATCATCCATGGTGGGATTCTTGGGGCCGTCGAGGCTGGGAACAAGCATTTGCGTGAGGCCGACGTCTTTGGCCCAGGCAATGCGGCCGGCTTGATTTGCCCGGAGTTCGTCGATGCCGAAGTGGGAGCTCACACAAGTGACACCGGCATCGCTGAGAATTTTGCGGAGGTCGGTTCCTGAATATTTGGCGAGGCCGGCGAAACCCGAATCGGCGTAACCGACCGGGGAGCAGAGTTCGATGGCGCGAAATCCGGCATCGGCAAGTTGCTTGATGGTGCCGGGGAAGTCTTTGGCGATCATTTCACGGACGGGCCAGGTCTGACAGCCGAGGGGCATGCCGAGGGGGTTGGCGCGAAGATCTAGTGCGCCTGCGGCGAGCAGGCCTGCTGCGGCGGCTTGGGTTGCGGCAGATTTCAGAAATTCTCTTCGCGAAATTGTGGACATTGGAGCCCCCGAGGGCGCATTGCCGCGGCCACTATAGCTGCTCTCGCTACGTCTTGCCAGTGAGTTTGCGAATCAAATCTACTTCGGCTTGGCGGTAGGGAGTGCCGTCGGCGCGGAGCACCTCGTGGAACCAGACCGGCGGTTGGTCGAGGATGTAGGGGTGCTGCCAGGATTCCCAAGGAAAATAGGTTTGCGTTTTGCCGGCGACGAAACCCCAGTTGATGGCGCCGACGCGTTCTTGTTTGGCGATGGGGAGAATCGTGTCGAACGTGCTGCCTGCGGGACGAGCCATGTATTCGGTGCAGATTACAGGGCGATTGTATTTTTTCAGCCAGGTGATTTCGCGCTGGAAGAATTCGGGCCAAGTGTAGTTGTGGAAGGTGACGATGTCGGATTCGCGGAGTTGGATTTGCTGGATTTCGGGGAGGTTTGCGCCGTCGGGTGAGGTGTCCACACAGCAGACGCCGCTGGTGAGGGGCTGGGTGGGATTTGATTCGCGAGCCCACGCGAAGACTTGCGGCAAAAGGGCGGTTACGCGAGGGGTTTTGTCTTTTAATTCTTCTTTCGGATAGCTGCCTAGATTGTCGGCGCCGGGCTCGTTCCAGACGTCCCAGGCGAGGATGCGGTCGTCTTTCGCGAAGGCGCCTACGACGCCTTGCACGTAGGCTTTCAGTCGCGGGTATTGACTCGCGTCGGCCAGCGCGAGCGCGCCGGGGCTTTGCACCCAGCCGGAGTTGTGAACGCCGGGAATCGGGGGATGCTGGAGGCCGAGATGAGGCAACGGGTCCCAGCAGGAATCGAAGAGAACAAACATCGGGCGGATGTGATGGCGCGAGGCGATGGTCAGGAATTTGTCGATGCGCTTTTGGAAACCGGCGGCGTCCTGTTGCCAGAGAAGATCGTGGAGGAAGACGCGCATGGTGTTCATGCCGAGGGATTCGGCCCAGCCTAGTTCCCTTTCGATCTGGTCGGGATCGAACGTGGCTTCCTGCCACATCTCGAGCTGATTGATGGCGGACTTCGGGATGTAGTTGCTGCCGACCAGCCAGGGTTGATGCGCATACCAGGCGGTGGCTTTTGGCTCGGGCCAGCGGGGAGATTGGGCGGCCACGGCATTCGCGAATAGTGCAACCACAATCAATACCGCCGTCTTGAAAACGAATCTAACATTTTTCATCAGGTAAGCTCCGCGCGCGGTCACATGCTAATGGCTCAGAACCGCGGGCGCAATGGGCAACAGGTGAGAGACCCAGCGTTACAATACGACTTTTTCTTGGGCGGCTTGGGCGAGATCGGCGGGGCGGCCGAGGTCGCGCCAGTAGTAGTTGTCGGCGCGGAAGGCGAGGATTTTTTCGCCTTGGGCGGCAAGTCGGAGGTAGGAGTCGATGATGGAGAAGATGCCATCTTCGGTGAGCAGGGGCAAAAGGCGAGGGGAGAGCAGGTGGATGCCGGAGAAGGCGAGAGCCTGGAGGGGAATCGAAGAGAGATTTCTCGCTTCGCTCGAAATGACGGTGTGGTGTGGGCGCGAAATGAGAATGTCTTTGTTGTCGATGCGGCGGCCACAGAGTTGGAGGTCGTTGTTGAAGAGGAGTTGGCGGGAAGATTGGCGGGATTGGACGGCGAGGGTGGCGAGGGCGCGATGGTCTTTGTGGAATTGGAGCATGAGGGAGAAATCGATGGTGCTGATGACGTCGACGTTGTGGAGGAGGAAGGGCTCGTCAATTTGCTTCGAATCGGGGAGGGCGGAATCTTCGAGGAAGAACCAGGAGGCTTTTTTCAGGCCGCCGCCGGTGTCGAGTAGGATTTCTTCGCGGGAGATTTCGATGCGCATGCCGAAGTTGTTGTTGGCTTTTAGATAGTCGATGACTTGATCGGCGAAGTGATGGACGTTGATGATGAATTCGGTGATGCCGAAAGTGCGAAGGCGGGAGAGTGTGATTTCGAGGAGGGTGCGGCCGGAGAGTTCGACGAGAGCTTTGGGGCGAGTGTCGGTGAGGGGGCGAAGGCGGGTGCCGAGGCCGGCGGCTAGGATCATGGCTTTCATAACGGGCGCCGTGCGAATTTCAGGGGAAAAAGATTTAACGCAGAGGACACAGAGTACACAGAGATCGCAGAGAAGAGAGATGCCGAGCTAGGGTGCGGCGGCAGTCCACCTCGGAAGGCGGACGCTACAAAGAGAAAAGCGAAGAGAGATTTCTCTCTGCGCAAGCCGACCGGTTCGCAGGAGCGAACCGGGAAGAAAACGTCGGCTTGCTCCGTTCGAAATGACGGTCGGGCGATAGATGTGAGGGCCTTCATTGCAGCGTTTTCCGCTTGCCGAGTTTTTCTAGTTCGAGATGGCGGACGGTTACTTCGAGGCCATTGCGGCCGCGCAGGCGTTTGGCTAACTGCTCGGCGAGGAAGACGGAGCGGTGCTGGCCTCCGGTGCAGCCGAAGGAGACCATCAGATTTTTGAAGCCGCGTTGCTGATAGCTGCTGATGCTGGAGTCCACCAGGGAGAGGACGCCGGCTAGAAACTGGTGCACGCTCTCTTGTTGCTGGAGATATTCGATGACGGGAGCGTCCTTGCCGGTGAGTGTTTTGAAGCGGTCTTCCCTGCCCGGGTTGGGGAGGCTGCGGCCATCGAAGACGAAGCCGCCGCCGTTGCCGGACTCGTCTTTCGGGAAGCCCTGGTGAAAGGAAAAACTGAAAATGCGCACGACGAGATTGTCGGCGTCAGTGGCGAGGCTTTGCAGTTTTTCCGAGGCCAACATGCCTTTGAAAGCGTCCATCAGCGCCGGAAGCGGGATCGGGAGCCTGACGTGGTGAAGCAGCCAGCGAAGATTTTTCAGGGCGTAGGGGACGCTTTGCAGGAAATGGACTTTGCGTTCGAAGAAGCCGCGAAAGCCGTAGGCGCCGAGAGCCTGCATGATGCGAATGTAAACGTAGGCGTAGTAGTGGCGGAGGAAGGCTTCGCGATCCAGCGGGATGAAGCCGGCTAGCGTGTGGAGATAATGATCGAGGAGTTGCTGGCGGAGGTCCGTGGGCAGGTCGGCTTTGGCGTCATACAGAAGAGAAGCGATGTCGTATTGCAGCGCGCCTTTACGGCCGCCCTGGTAGTCGACGAAGAAGGGATCGCCGTTGCGCAGCATGATGTTGCGAGACTGAAAGTCGCGGTAGAGAAAATAATCGCGCGGGGCGCTGAGAAGAAAATCGGTGAGGCGGCTGAAGTCGTCTTCGAGGGCTTGTTCGTTGAAGGGGATGCCGGCGAGGCGGAGGAAATAGTATTTGAAATAGTTCAGGTCCCAGGCGATGGATTGGCGGTCGAAACTCGGGTTGGGATAGCAGAAGGAGTAGTTCAAGTCGCGGCCGGCTTCGACCTGGAAACGCGAGAGGATGGCGACGACTTTGCGATAGGTCTCGATGACTTCGGGGGCGATGGTTTCGCCGGCGCGGTTTTTGGAGAGAAATTCAAACAGCGTGGTGTCGCCAAGGTCTTCTTCGAGATAGGCGCCGTGTTCGAGGTCTTCGGCATAAATTTCCGGGACGGGCAGGCCATGCCTGCGGAAATGCTTGGAAAATTCGAGGAAGGCGACGTTTTCTTCGCGGACGCCGTAGAGAATGCCGATGGCGCTGACTTTCTCCGTAGCAAGACGGACGATTTTGCGGCCGGAACCGCCGAGTTCGCCCTGGAGCGGGACGGTGCGCTCGGGCGGAGCGTGGAAATGATCTTCGAAGAGCTTTTTGAGAACTTCCAGGGACATGGATGCCAGCCGTTTCGCTCTTGCGAATCAGAGAAGCTATCTCCCTTTTTAACATAGCTGAATCTTGATGAAGTGATTTGGTTGACGGTGAGTTGCTATCTTCCAAAGTACGGGTGAAGTGTAACCACTCATTGTGACTGGGTTGAATCCATTGCGCTTATTTGAAGCGCACAGCCAGGAGTGGCTGTGCCACGAGACTTTTTGCATGACCTGTATAATGCGGGGATGACTTCCCAGCCTAAGAAAAGCAAGCGCGCGGGGCGCGTAGTTACGGATCCTCGGCGCACGGAACAGCGGAATGCGGCTTCGAGGAAACTCGACCGGATGACGGCGCGGGAGATTGTGCGGTTGATGAATCGCGAGGATCGCGGGGTGGCGAAGGCAGTGGGCCGGGAATTGCCGGCGGTCGCGCGGGCGGTGGATGTGATTGTGAAGGCCATTCAGGGTGGCGGGCGATTGTTTTATGTGGGGGCGGGATCGAGCGGGCGGATGGGGGTGCTGGATGCGGCGGAGTGTCCGCCGACGTTTGGGACTTCGCCGAAGCTGGTGGTGGCGCTGATCGCAGGCGGGCGACGGGCCATTACGAGAGCGGTGGAAGGGGCGGAGGATTCGGAGCGGAACGGGGAGCGGGATTTGCGGGTGAGACGACTGATGCGGCGCGACGTGGTGGTGGGAATCGCGGCGAGCGGGACTACGCCATATGTGGTGGGGGCGCTGAAGTATGCGCGAAGGCGCGGGGCGACGACGGTGGCGGTGACGTCGAATTTGCGAATGCCGGTGGGACGGCTGGCGAAGATCGTGATTGCGCCGGAGGTCGGGCCGGAAGTGCTGACGGGGTCGACGCGGTTGAAGGCGGGGACATCGCAAAAGATGGTGTTGAACATGCTGAGTACAGCAGTGATGGCGCGGCTGGGACATGTCTATGAGAACTTGATGATCGACATGATGCTGACGAATGAGAAGCTTGCGGACCGGGCGCTGCGGATCCTGGCGGAGGCGAGCGGGAAGAGTGTGTCTGCGGCGGAACAGGCGCTGCGGGCGGGGGGACACGATTTGCGGGTGGCGCTGGTGATGTTGAAGCTAAGAGTGGGTGCTATGGAAGCGAAGAAGAGATTGAAGACAGCAGATGGAGATTTGAGAAAGGCGTTGGGGGAATAGGAAAAAGATTTTACACAGAGGTCGCGGAGAACGCAGAGGACACAGAGAAGAATCGGAAAAAGAAGGATGGCGACGTCCCGACCCGGTCGGGATAAATTCCGTCGCCGCTACAAGGAAAAGATGCCGGCTGGAAGCCGGCGCTGCATAGAGAGAGGGAATGGATAAATTTCGGATTAAGGGCGGGAAGGCGCTACGGGGGACGGTGGCGATCAGCGGGGCGAAGAATTCGGCGCTGCCGGTGATGGCGGCGGCTTTGCTGACCGCGGAAAAAGTGACGCTTCACAACATTCCGAAGGTGCGCGACTTGATCACCATGAGTAAGCTGCTGGCGTTCATGGACGCGAAGGTTTCCGTGAGCGAGTTCCCGAGCAGCGATTACGTGATTGAGGCGCCGAAGTTGAATCACACCGAGGCGCCGTATGAGCTGGTGAAGACTATGCGGGCATCGGTGCTGACGCTGGGGCCGTTGATGGCGCGCGTGGGAGTGGCGCGGGTTTCGCTGCCGGGAGGATGCGCGATTGGGGCGCGGCCGGTGGATTTGCACTTGAAGGCGCTGGAACAAATGGGCGCGGAAATTGCGACTTCGCATGGGTACATCGAGGCGAAGGTGCATGGGAACGGCTCGCTAGGGAGGCGGCTGAAGGGCGCGCACATCGTGTTTGAGAAAATTACGGTGACGGGAACGGAGAATATTTTGATGGCGGCGGCGCTGGCGGAGGGCGAGACGGTGCTGGAGAATGCGGCGCGGGAGCCGGAAGTGACAGATTTGGTGGTGCTGCTGCGGAAGATGGGAGCAGAGATTTGTGGGGATGGGACTTCGACGCTGCGAATTCGCGGTGTAAAGGAACTGCATGGGGCGGAGCATACCGTGATTCCGGACCGGATTGAGGCTGGGACGTTTCTCATCGCGGGAGCGATTACTGGCGGCGAATTGACGATTACGGACTGCGCGCCGGAGCATCTGGGAGCGGTGATTGCGAAACTGGAGCAGGCGGGAGTGCCGGTTGAGACGGTGAACCAGACTACGCTGCGCGTTCGTGGCGCGAAGAAATTGGTGGGATCGGATATAACGACCGAGGAATATCCAGGATTCGCGACAGACATGCAGGCGCAGTACATGGCGCTGGCGACGCAGGCGGAAGGTACGTCGTTGATTTCGGAGAAGATTTTCGAGAATCGTTTCCTGCACGCGAGTGAGATGATTCGAATGGGCGCGAACATTTCCATTGACGGGCATACCGCGGTGGTGCACGGGCCGGCGCAATTGTCAGGCACTACGGTGCAGGCGTCGGATTTGCGGGCCAGCGCGGGGCTCGTGCTGGCTGGCCTGGTCGCGAGCGGCGAGACGCTCATCGACCGCGTATATCACATCGATCGGGGGTATGAGGGGATTGTGGAGAAGTTGCGCGCAGTGGGAGCGGATATTGAGCGCCTGCATGCGCCGAGCGCGTCAATCACTCGCAACTAAGGACGGCTAGTAGGAGGAGCGTTATGTGTATCCGAGTTTCGCACATTGTGGCGATTTTTCTGGTGTCACTTTTACTCGCAAGACCCCACAGTCAAGCTCAAACTACGCCAGCAACGACGATCATCTTTGAAATTCTGGGACAAGAAAAGGGCAAAATCCCGGCGGCTTCCACTATCGAACCTCTCGTCGTAATTGAAAATGGCAAACTCAAGAAGCCACCAGAATACGATTACAGCAAACAAAAGGAATCGGACGCCGCCTATGAGCGGTTCGAAAAACAATACTTTGGGCGCGGTCGCAAGTATCCTCTGTTGATCGGAGGAGCCGAAAAGGGGTTTGTGGCCGTGGGAGAACCCGTAGCTGAAAGCTGCATCTCACTCAGTGCCACGGTGACGACCTCTGTGCCCCTATCGAACGCCCAATTCGCTCTAGCGGCGACGACAACTAATGGTTTAGGAGTGCACGCCGATTGGCGCAAACCTGTTGTAGCTCAGAAGCGTGCAGAGTTTTTGCGGCTGGTGAGTAGAGTCTTTGCAAGGAATAAGGTCCAGAACATCTCAGAATCTTTGATCAAGGTTGATAATCTGCGCTCGACGAGACTGAGTGAGGCAGGGCCTATCGCTCTCATCGGCAGTGCCACTCTGAAGCGGAAGTCAGGTATCCATCAAGTTTTCCTCGTTGCGTTGTATAAGGACTCCGAATACGAGGAAGCTGTGTCGTCATATCATCTCGCTCGGGATGAAGACGATGCCAGTGCGTCTGTGGAGAACTTGGTCGAGCAGGTAGATTTGGACGGCGATGGAACAGATGAGATTGTCACGATCAATACCTACTACGAATCTTGGGACTACAACATTTACAAGGGGGAGAACGGATCGTGGAAAAAGGTTTATCAGGGCGGTGGGGGCGGCTGCTGACATCCGCAGTTTACGAGCAAGGTTTGCCAGAGTCCGGTACAATGCGCGGCACGATTTTGGCGTGGGTGCGCGGGTTTCAGGGCGGCGCAGGTCTGCGCAGGAGGCGAGCCATGGCGAGCGCGGGGTTCGGTTTCAGCGCGAAGAATGCGGGTTTGCTGGCGCGGATGGACGCGGCGATATCTTACAGCGGCTTCCTTCAGGACCTGTTTTTTCTAGGTGAATCAAAAGTACTTATCTCTTAGTACCACTCGGCCATATATTCGACTCGATCGGATGCTAAGCTTCCACGACCATGAAATTTGTGTCCCCGTGGGGCCTAGCCCTAGGCAACTTTTCTCCGCAAGCCCTGCCGGTGCGGATTGCGAACTTGCGTTTACGCACCAAGCTCCTCCTTTCCTTTGTGTTGCTCTCCGCGGGACTCACTTGCGCGACCTTGGTCGTGGTACGGCAGAGCGCGCAGGCGCAGGTGCAACATCAGATTGAGCAGGATGCGCGCAACGCCATCCTGATGTTTCAGGTGATGGAACACGAGCAGCAGATGGCCCTGAGCCACAAAGCGGACCTGCTGGCCTCACTGGCGTATATGAGAAACGGGGATCCCACAGCCATCGAGGATGCCAGCGAGGACCCCTGGAGATCCGATGACTGCAACATTTTTGCGCTCGCGGACAAGAAAGGCAAAATTGTTTCCTTACACTCGACGAATCCGGTATTTCCGATTCCGGTTGCAGAGGAGATGCTTCACCGCTCTTTAAGCAGTGGCAATATGTCAGGGTGGTGGATTAATGACAAGAATGTTTATCAGGTGGTGCTCCAGCGTTTCTATGATGGCCCCCCCGCTAAAGGCAACCTGCTGGGCACCGTGGTCGTGGGCCGCTCCATGGACGCCCGAGGCGCCAGTGGATTTGCCCGCATATCATCGAGCCAGATTCTCCTCCGCTATGGCAATAATGTCGTAATAAGTACTCTGTCGCCAATCCAGGAACAGGAAAGTCTGAGGCAGTTGCAGGAGGAGCCAGCCCGGCAGCAGGTCTACCTCGAGAATGAGCGGTTTTACGCGAGCTCGGTGGACCTCACCGCCGGTGCACACCCCACGGCAAACCTGGTCATTCTCAAATCGTACAAGGATGCGGCAGCCTACCTGGTCCGGCTCAACCATCTGCTCCTGGGCTTGGGGCTGCTGGCGGTGCTGGCCGGAGGAACGCTGGTGTATCTGATCTCGCACACGTTCACGCGACCGCTGGCGGCGCTTTTGGAAGGAGTGCATGCACTCAAAGAGGGCGACTTTACATACCCGGTCGAAGCGCGCGGGGGCGACGAATTGGCGGAAGTAACCCGCGCGTTTGACGGCATGCGCGACACGCTGCAGCGGAACGAGGTGCAACGGGAGCAACTCGAAGAGCAGTTGCGCCAGGCCCAGAAGATGGAAGCGCTGGGGCGGCTGGCGGGTGGAGTAGCGCACGACTTTAATAATCTGCTTACCGTGATCAAAGGCCACAGCGAACTGCTCATCGACCGGATGAAGCCGGCGGATAGCTTCTATGGCAGCACGCAGCAGATTGTGAAGACGGCGGACCGGGCGGCATCGCTGACCCGGCAACTGCTGGCGTTCAGCCGGATGCAGGTGCTGGAGCCCAAAGTCCTTGACCTGAATGCCCTGGTCGCAGACATGAGTAAATTGTTGCGGCGCCTGGTTCGCGAAGATATTGAATTCGGGTTCCGGCTCGGCGATTCCCTCGGGCGAGTAAAAGCGGACCCAGGCCAGCTGGAACAGGTGCTGTTGAATTTGACGGTAAACGCCAGTGACGCCATGCCGCAGGGCGGCAAATTAACGATCGAGACGCAAAAACTGAAGGTGAATGCAGCGTACGCTCATGAGCGGCCGCCGCTGAAACCAGGCCAGTACGTGCAGTTGGTGGTAACGGACACCGGGCATGGAATGGACGCCGCCACAAAGTCACGTATTTTCGAACCGTTTTTCACCACCAAGGAATCCGGCAAGGGAACAGGGTTGGGACTGGCTACGGTTTATGGCGTCGTGAGACAGAGCGGTGGTTTTATCTGGGTGGAAAGTTCACCCGGGAACGGCGCGCGGTTTGAGATTTACCTGCCACGGGCGGTCGAAAAGGAAGAGTCTGATTCGTACGAGCGAACACCTGGTAGAACCAGGCGCGGATCGGAAACCATATTGGTGGTGGAAGACGAAGATGAGGTGCGCTCGCTGGCGTCTGAATTCCTGGGGTCGGCCGGTTATAATGTGCTCACGGCCAAGGACGGCGTGGAAGCCCTCGAAGTTTCGGAACGCCTTGGGAGCTCGATTCAACTCTTATTGACAGATATAGTGATGCCCAAAATGCGAGGAACGGAGCTGGCGCAAAGGCTGAAAGTTGCATTCCCCAGATTAAGGGTTGTCTACATGTCGGGCTATCTGGATCAAGAGACATGCAGCGGGGGGATGATCGAGAAAGCGATCTTCCTGCAAAAGCCATTTTCGCGCGATTCACTGGTCCGCCGGATCGGCGAGGCGTTTGAAGCCAAGACTTGCGCGCAGCCGATGCCAGAAAAAACGCTCCGCTAGCCGAATTCCTGCACGTCCAACAGAAAACGCCCTGTCAGCAATTCACGGCGAAGTCTGCTACAATGCGCCACACGTTTTTTGGGGGCAGTGCGCTGGCGCGAATGGCGCGGCACAGCGCACGCAGGAGACCGACCATGGCGAACACGGAACTGCTGGCGCGGATGGATGCGGCGATTGCGGAGAAGAGTTTGCTGAAGCATCCGTTCTATCAGGATTGGCAGGCGGGGAAGCTGAGCCGGGAGGCGCTGCAGCTTTATGCGGCGCAGTATTACCGGCACGTGGAGGCGTTTCCGAAGCACCTGCGGGTGCTGGCGGCGCGGACGGAGGGTCCGCTGCAGGGATTGATCCAGGAGAACCTGGCGGAGGAAGAGAATCCGGCGGGGTCGCATCCGAAGCTTTGGCGGGATTTTGCGGCGGCGGTGGGAGTGGGCGAGGACGACATTACGTGCTGCCCTGCCCTGCCGGGGACGCAGGTAGTGGTGCAGACGTTCCGGGAGATTTGCGGTGACCGGACGGTGGCGGAAGCGGTGGCGGCGCTCTATGCGTACGAATCGCAGGTGCCGGAGATTGCGGCGACGAAGATTGACGGGTTGAAGAGGTTCTACGGGATCGACAAGGCAGAAGACGTGGCGTATTTTGCGGTGCACGAGGAAACCGACAAGGCGCACCGCGCGGCTTGGCGCGGGTGGCTGGAAGAGCACGCGGAGGGGAATGAGGATGAGATTTTGGCGACGACGAATGAGGCGCTCGATGCGCTGTGGGGAGCGCTGGATGCTGTGCATTGTGAGAGGCAGGAGGCAGTAAGGTAAGGAAGCGAAGAAAAAAGATTTAACACAGAGGACGCGGAGAACACAGAGTTCACAGAGAAGAGTTCGGAAAGAGGCCCTCGATTGGTTCGGGGGCTTTTTGTTTTTGGAGCGAAGGATGCCCGCAGCCAATGGAGTGCGAGCGAAATGCATTCACCAAAAATGGCGGGTGAATGATTGACACAGGAAAAGCGATGAACGATATTGCCAGCCCGGGAGAGTCTCTCACATGAAACGAATGACTCACGCTATCTCTAGACGAAGCGCGCTGAAGTTTTTGGGGGCTGCCGGGGGTGGGCTGGCGCTGGCGAGTTGGACGCGGCGTGGCCGGGCGTTGGCAGGCGCGCAAGACAGGGCAAAGCCGCTCGAAACTTTTACCGGGCCGGGAGCGAACCCGCATTGGAATTCGGTGGGGCCGTACGTTACGGAACCGCAGAAAGCGCCGCTGATCCTGCTGACCGACCGGCCGGTGCAACTGGAAACGCCGCGGCATTATTTCCGGACAGTGTTTACGCCTAGTGAAGCATTTTACGTGCGGTGGCATCTGGGGGAGATTCCCAACGCAGTCGATTTGGGTGAGTGGAAGCTGCGCGTGGAAGACAATGTCAACAAACCGCTGGCGTTCAGCTTGAGCGAGCTGATGCAGAAGTTCAAGCCAGCGTCGGTCGCGGCGGTCAATCAATGTTCTGGAAACAGCCGCAGCCGGCTGCAACCGCGCGTTCCGGGCGGACAGTGGGGCAACGGGGCGATGGGAAACGCGATGTGGACCGGAGTGCGGCTCCGCGAACTTCTGGACGCGGCGGGCGTCAAAAGCGGCTCGGCACAGGTGCAGTTTGAAGGGCTGGACACGGGAGCCGGGCCGAAAGGCATGGGCTCAAATCGTTTCCTGAAGTCGCTGGACCTAGCGAACGCGGTGCTGGATGAAACAATTGTGGCGTATCTGATGAACGGGGAACCGCTGCCGATGCTGAACGGATTCCCGGTGCGGCTGGTGGTGCCCGGTTACTTCGCGACATATTGGACCAAATCGCTTTCGTGGATTCGCGTATTGGAAACGGCGGACGATAATTTCTGGATGAAAACGGCGTACCGCATCCCGGACACGCCGCGGGGCACGACGACGCCGGAAGATATGAAAGCAGGAAAAGTGAAGACTGTCCCCATCGAGCGTATGCCGGTGCGGTCGTTTTTGGTCTCGCCGGATGGGAGTTCGAAAATTCCCGCCGGGCTGGGAGTGATGCTGCGCGGGATGACTTTCAGCGGATATGGGAAGGTCGTCAAAGTGGAAATTTCCGACGACGGCGGGAGCAGTTGGAGGGCGGCCGAACTCGGCGAGGACCACGGAGCTTATTCGTTCCGAAGCTGGCAAGCGGCTTGGACGCCAAAAATGGCGGGCAAGTATGTGATCGCGGTGAGAGCTACGGATGAGAAAGGAAATGTGCAACCGGATGAGCCCGTCTGGAACGCCGGTGGATATTTGTGGAACAAAATTGAAAAACAAGAACTGGTTGCCGGAAAGGCGAATTGAGGAGAGCGATGATGAAGAAACAACGGAAGTTTGCCCTCGTGCCCCTTGGAGTGATGTTCGCTCTGGCTGGGGGCTTGGTCTTCGCGCAGGTACGCAGCGGGTCCTACAGTTCCACGAATGCAGCGAGCCTTGGGCAGGGAGCCGCGCCGGCGTTCGCCGCGGACGCGAACTACGACGCAGGGCCTTATCCGTCCTTCACTCCGGAGTTGGCAGAGGGAGATGGACGGCAGGAAGTGCAGAGTTTTTGCGCCACGTGTCATAGCACGCGGTACATCACCATGCAGCCGCCATTGCCGGGAGCGACTTGGGAAGCCGAGGTAACAAAGATGATGAAAACGTATGGCGCTCCGATCCCGGAAGCGGCGTCCAAGAAAATCACGGCCTACCTGCAAGCACATTACGTGCCGGAGAATCGCAAGGAATAATTAGAAGAAGAGGGACAAAGAAAGAATTAACACAGAGGTCGCGGAGAACGCAGAGAGCACAGAGAAGAGTTCGAAAGAAGCCCCGATCTAGTCGGGGCCTCTTCATTTTGTGCGCGGTAAAAAAAGAAGGGCGGGCCAAGGCCCGCCCCTACAACAATCGTTAAGACAAAAAAGCTAAAAGGTCATTCGTGGGAGCCGGAGTCGCCTCCGCTGCCTTCGCTGCCGGAGGATCCGGGATTATGAGTTCCGCCGCCACCTGCGGCGGCTTTTTGCTGCTTTTCGCGGGCTTCGCGGATTAGGGCTTTGCGAGAGAGGCGAACCTTGTTGCCCTCGATGGAGAGAACCTTGACGAGAACCTGGTCGCCGAGCTTGAGCTCGTCGCGAACGTCGCGGATGCGATGCTCGGAGATTTCGCTGATGTGCAGGAGGCCGTCGGTGCCGGGGAAAAGCTCGACGAAAGCGCCGAACTCCGCGAGGCGAACGACTTTGCCGAGATAGGTCTTGCCGATTTCTGCGCTGGCAGTGACATCGCGGACCATGGCGAGAGCGGCGTCGCCGCCCGCTCCGCTGGTGGAGAAGATGTGCACGGTGCCGTCTTCGAGGACGTCGATCTTGACGCCGGTAGCTTCGATGATGGAACGGATTTTCTTGCCGCCCGGACCGATGAGGTCGCGGATTTTGTCCTGCGGAATCTTAAGCTTGAAGAGGCGCGGAGCGTAAGCAGAAATGGCGGTGCGCGACTCGCTGAGCGTTTTCTCCATGGTGTCGAGAATCTGGAGACGGGCTTTTTTGGCCTGAGCGAGGGCTTCGCGCATCATGCCGATGGAGATGCCGAGGACTTTGATGTCCATCTGCAAACCGGTGATGCCGGCGCGGGTGCCGGCGACCTTGAAGTCCATGTCGCCGTAATGATCTTCGGCGCCAGCGATGTCCGTGAGGATGGCGTACTTCTTGTCGTCACCGACGACGAGGCCCATGGCGATGCCGGCGCAAGCGGCTTTCAGGGGAACGCCAGCGTCCATGAGAGCGAGTGAACCGCCGCAAACGGTGGCCATCGAAGAGGAACCGTTGGATTCCAGGATGTCAGAAACGAGGCGCATGGCGTAAGGAAAATCTGCTTCAGGAGGAAGCAGATTGACGAGAGAACGCTGCGCCAGGGCGCCGTGGCCGATTTCGCGGCGGCCCGGGCCACGAAGGAATTTCACTTCACCGACGCTGAACGGCGGGAAGTTATAGTGCAGCATGAAGCGGTTGAACTGGTCCTGCTCGAAGAGCAGGTCGAGGCGCTGCATGTCTTCCTTGGTGCCGAGGGTGAGTGTTGCGAGCGCCTGGGTTTCGCCACGGGTGAAGAGGGCGGAACCGTGCACGCGCGGGAGCAAGCCGACTTCGCAAGTGATCAGGCGAATCTGGTCGAAGGCGCGGCCGTCAGGACGGCGGCGGGCGTTGAGAACGTCATCGCGGAAAATGTTTTCGCGAAGGCGTTCGAAGGCGCGCTTGGTCAGCGTGCGCTTTTCGTCCATTTCTTTCTTGGGCTCTTCGGGGATGAGCTTGATGATCTCTTCCTTGAGCGCGTCAACGAGATGGTAGCTTTCTTTCTTGGGATGCTTTTCGGTGTTCAGGGCGTCGTGGAGCTTCTCGCCGTACTTTTTCTGAAGATCTTTGTAGATGGCCTCGTCGAACGGCAGGGGCGCGACGACAACTTTCTTGGGCTTAATCTGGGCGTGGAGTTCCTTGATGGCAGCGACGATTTTTTTGATTTGCGCGTGGCCAAATTCGAGGGCATCGGCCACCGCTTCTTCGGAAACTTCGAGCGCGCCAGATTCCACCATGACGATGGCTTCATCCGTGCCGGCGATGATGATGTTCATCAAACTTTTCTTCTGGTCGGCGACGGTGGGATTAATCACCAACTGGCCGTCCACCAGGCCAACGCGGACGCAGGCGATGGGCTTCTCGAACGGCAGATCCGAGCAGTAAGCCGCGGCAGACGCGCTAGTTACGGCGATGACGTCGGGGTCATTCTCGCTGTCCGCGGAGAGCACCATGGAGACGATTTGAGTTTCATTGCGCCAGGATTCGGGGAAGAGCGGGCGCATGGGGCGGTCAATCAGGCGGGAGGTGAGAACTTCCTTTTCGGAGGGACGGCCTTCGCGCTTGAAGAAGCCGCCGGGAATTTTTCCTGCGGAGTAGGTATTCTCGCGATAGTCCACGGTGAGGGGCAGAAAGTCGCGATCATTCATGGCCGAGGCCATGCAAGCAGTGGTAAGGACGACAGTGTCGCCATAACGCGCGGTAATGGCGCCATTGGCCTGTTTGGCAATTTTCCCGGTTTCGAGAGTCAGGCTGCGGCCGCCGACTTCGACCGTAACGCTATGCGGTGCGGGTGTGTGCGTGTTTTCAGACATAAATCAGTTCCTTTGGCTCATCGCCTGAGCGAGAGCATTTTCAGCTAAGTGCGCAAAACGAACGACAGGCAGAGAACCTGTCCATGTTTCGAGTTAGAAGAAAAGAGGCTAGAATTGTTTCGAGGCAAACGAAACGGACTACACCACGAGAAACTCCGGCTTTAGTTCAGCCGGAGGCCTGAAGACAGACTCCGTGTGGAATTTGTCACTTCGTAAGAACGCAGTGGATACCGCCCTATTTCCGCTAAAAAGGCAGGGCGATTACTTGCGCAGGCTAAGACGTTCAACAATCTCGCGGTACCGATCCGGGTCGCGACGGTTGAGATAGTCCAGCAAACGGCGGCGCTTATTGACCATCATGATCAATCCGCGTCGCGATGCATGGTCTTTCACGTGGGACTTGAGGTGCGAGGTCAGATAGTTGATCCGCTCGCTCAGAAGCGCAATTTGCACCTCGGGCGAGCCTGTGTCCTTAACGTGGGTCCGGAATTGTTCGATCAACGCTGATTTCGGTGCGCTCAAGTGCCCCTCTCCGTCGTCCCCTGAATTATTCCTCTTCTCTTCGACACATTCAGGCTAACACAATTTTGATAAATGTGTAAAGCAAAGTGAAAGGCCGCCGCATGGCTTGATTTTGGGCAGCAGGAATGCGCCGCGCGCGATTGGCCGAGCGACGGCGTGCATCAGCCCTTAGCTACTTCCTTGATTTGTTTGGCTAGTTTTTCAATTTGCTGCGCCTTTTTTACAACGGACAAGGAGAGCGTCGAAGTTGTGTTTGTATTTTCGACCTGCTCCTTCAATTCGGAAACCATCTCATAGAGTCTGGAAACATCGGACCGGAGCTCTTGCTGTTTAGCTCGATCAATGGTCTTTTGGTCGACGCTCGTGGTGGCTTGCGGACCCTTCAGCCCGTAGGGGACATTTGCATCGGGAGCGTTGGGGGAAGGGCGAGGCTGCGGAGGCTGCGGGGTTGGGTGGGTACCCGCAGCTTGCCAAGCTGAAAGAAGAGGTTTGAAGACTAAGACGCCGACAGCGCCAACGAAGGATATGAAAAGACGACGACGTGATTCCGGCATAGGCACCCCCAAAACAGGCCCCAATGATTTGTCCGCCCCTGGACAATGTTTAGATTTAGCCCCCTTTTTCGGTCTTTCGCAAGGTCCAGAATAAAAAAGGAAGAAACCAGTCTTGTAGCCAGCCGTCTGAACGGTGTGGCGAGGTTCGTTCTTGCACTGGCCGGGCAAATTAGGTTCAATGATTGAGCAGAACTTCAATAGGGGGATACGAAGATGAGGAAAGTATTTGCAGTTTTGGCGGTGGGATGTCTGGCACTGGCATTGATGGCGGTGCTGGGATCGGCGCAGATGGACAAGGCTTCGAGACCCAGTCCGCCAGCGTCAGCTTCTTGCGATCTTGGCGGCGGCAAAAGCATCAAGACGGACTATTCCAGCCCGCGACTGAAGGGGCGAAAGATGATCGGTGGGGTCGAACCATATGGGAAGGTGTGGCGCAACGGAGCGAATGAAGCTACGACCTTTGTCACCAGCTCGGACCTGATGGTCGGCGGTAGCCACGTTCCCGCGGGCAGTTACACGATCTTCGCGATTCCGAACAAGGACAAGTGGACACTGATCATCAACAAGAAGACCGGTGAATGGGGTATTCCTTACAAGTATGAGAGCGACGAACTGGCCCGTGTGGACATGAAACTTTCCACGCTGCCATCGCCGGTCGAAAACTTCACGATCGCTTACGACAAAACCGCGAGAGGCTGCACTCTGCGCGAGGAGTGGGACACGACACGGGCTTCGGTAGACATCTCGAAGATGTAGGATTGGAAATCTCGAGTAGCAAGAAAGGTGCGCCGATAAAGCAGCGGCGCACCTTTTCTATTTTACTTTTGGCGAAACAGTGCCTGCCGGTTTAAGTAGCTGGATGCAGACGCGCGGTACCGCGATCGACGAGCATTACCGCGCCAATGACCATGGCGGTGGAGAGGATGACGTTGAAAGTGACCGCCTCGCCAGCGAACAGCCAGCCCAGCAAGACGGCAACGAGGGGATTGACGTAGGTGTGGGTGGCGACGAGCGTGGGGGAGTAATGCTCGAGGAGCCAGTTGTAAGCCGTGAAGGCCACAACCGAGCCAAAGAGAATGAGATAGCCAAGCGCGAGCCAGGAACGAAGAGAAATGGTTGCAAGGGAAAACCGCCGGTATTCGTGGACGATCGTGCCGGCAAGAAGAAGTTGGAGGCTGCCTGCCAGTAACGAAAGCGCCGAAAGCAGAAGCGGGTGGCCGGAAAGATGAGAACGGCGTGAATACACGATCCCCACGGACCAGGAAAAGGCACCGAGCAGGACGGCGAGCGCACCAATGAACACGCCCGGTCCAGAATTCAGGGCACTTCTACCCATCAGCAGGCCGACGCTTCCGAATCCCAGAATGATTCCTGCGACCAGCGTCCCATTCATGCGCCACTGGCGGGCGGCGACGGCGCTGAGCAGGAATACCCAGAGAGGCTCACTGGCAATAATCAGCGAAGCCAGGCCGGAGGGCACTTTTTGTTCGGCCCAGTGAAGCGTGCCATGGCCTCCGAGAAAGAAGAAAGCGCCGATGATGATGCTGGCGCGGATTTGCGCCCAGGTGGGCCGCAAGCGCTTGGCGAGGCACCAGGCGAGAAGAATCAGGCCCGCTGTAAGATGGCGGAGGCCCGCGGTGTAAAGTGGGGGAATCGTTTCCACGGCGAAACGAATCGCGAGGTAGGTGGAGCCCCAGATCAGGTAGATGGAAAGGAAGCAAAGAACAACGGTAACGCGATGGGTTTTGGCAAGGGACGGGGGCGCGGTTGGAGACGATGCCGTTTCGATGACGATGGGACCCTGGTTGGCCGTCATGCTGTGCTCAACTTAGCATGAAGGGTAGCGGGTCAGAGGAAAGCGAACCAGCACCAAAATGGCTGCCGATTAACTTTTCCGGGGACGGATCAGCGCGAGGAACTCGTCGCGCGTCTGTTTGTTGTGGCGGAAAGCGCCAAGCATGGCGCTGGTGACAGCCTGGCCATGTTGTTTTTCCACGCCGCGCATCTGCATGCAAAGGTGGCGGGCTTCGATGATCACGCCAACGCCCTGCGGTGCAATTTTTTCCTCGATAGTCTGCGCGATCTGGCTGGTCAGGCGCTCCTGAATCTGCAGGCGCCGCGCAAACATGTTGACCACGCGGGCGATCTTGCTAAGCCCCAGGACGCGCTTGTCGGGAAGATAAGCCACGTGGGCTTTGCCGAAGAACGGCAGGAGGTGGTGCTCGCAAAGGCTGAAAAACTCGATGTCCGTCACGATGACCATCTCGTCGTAGGTCACGCTGAACGTCGCGCCATTGAAAACACTTTCCAGGTTCATCTGATACCCGCTCGTCAGGAACTTGAGCGCTTTCTCGAAGCGCTCCGGCGTTTTTCGCAAGCCCTCGCGATTGGGATCTTCGCCGATGATCTTGATGATCTCGCGCATGTGGCAGGAGATCCTGCGCGCGTCGATTTCCTTGCTGTCGTTGAGCAGGATCTCTTCGGTTGGTTTGGTCACGTCCGGTTCCCTTCTAAGTTGTCTCCCGCGTATTCGAAGCTGTTGTTTCCGGTCTCCTGGACGCGGATACGTTCGAGCTTCGCCTTGGGGAATGTTTTCAGGCGGTGGAAAATTTCAATACACAAATTCTCGGTGGTGGGCACTTTGTCGCGAAACGCCGGGACATCCTCGTTGAGTGACTTGTGATCGAAGTCCGCAAGCACCTGGCGTTCGACAAACGCGTCCAGGTCGCCAAGATTCGCGATCATGCCCGTGGCCGGGTCAACTTTTCCCGACAAGCTGACTTCCAACACGTAGTTATGCCCATGGCCATAGGGATTATTGCATTTGCCAAAGACTCGCCAATTTTCCTCTTCTGTTAGATGCGGGCTGTGCAGCCGATGGGACGCGGCAAAATGATACCGGCGGCCCAGCTCGATTTTAAGAGCGCCGCTCATGGCTTGCCCGCACCACCGGCGCCGTTGCGATAGCAATCGGCGAAGAGGTCCGGCGATTCGTACAGCCGGACGCGATGCAATTTCCCTTGCGTGATTTTGGGCTCCAGCAATTGCCAGATCACGCGCGCAAGGTTCTCGCTCGTGGGAATCTGGCCGGCGAGTTCCGGCACTTCGTAATTCAGGTGCCGGTGATCCATGCGCTGCATCACTTCGCGTTCGAGGATTTCTTTCAATTCTTTCAGGTCGAGCACCATTCCAGTTACGGGGTCCGGCTCGCCCGCGACAGTGACTTCCAGCGTGTAATTGTGTCCGTGGCCGTGAGGGTTGTTGCACTTCCCAAAAATCCGCCGGTTCTCCTCGGGCGAGAACCCGGGATTGTGGTACAGGTGCGAGGCAGAGAATTCAATTTTACGCGTCAAATAAACTGTTCCACTCATAGCGTCTTTTAGTGGCCGAGTCGCGGCCGCATAGGCTCTTGGTCAGCTTAGCTGCACCTTTAATTAGAGAGGTCGAGCTCAAGAAAAGATACGAAACCTCAGAATTAGGTACAAGCCAAGTATAGTACGACGAAGGTCGCAGGGGCAGCACCCGTCTGGCCTCGCGAATGGCAACGGGCTCGAATCTTCATTAGGCTTCGCGGATTGCGGCCGCTCGAAGCCCTGCCAGCTTTTCGATTTCGCGAAGGAACAGTTCGGCAACCACGGGGGCATCGAACTGCGCAGCGAATTGACGGCCTGCTGCCCCGAGGGAATTGCGTCGAGCGGGCTCGCGGTATAAAGACTCGATGGCGTTGGCCAAGGCTTGCTCGTTGTCCGGTTGCACCAGTATTCCGTGCCTGGCGACTTCAGGCGTGGCCGCGGCGTTTGCGGCTACGATGGCTTTGCCGCTGGCCATGGCCTCAAGGAAGACGATGCCGAAGCCCTCTTGCACGCTCGGCAGGCAGAAGACGTGGCAACGGTTGTATTCGCGTGCCAAGTCGGCCTGAGGGATGTTTTCCTTCAAGTTCACGACGCTCTCCAAACCTTTCTCCTGGCAGAATTTCTTCAGCGGTTTTGCCTCCGGGCCGCCGCCAACGATATTTATCTCAAGTTCGGGGATCTTTTCGCGGAGGCGTTGTGCTGCGCCCAGCAGAATGTGCAGACGCTTTCGCGGATAAAAGCGACAGACGGAGAGGACGACGAACTTGCGCGGATCGGGATCGGCCGGATTGAGAAGCATTTGTTTGTCCCAGGCCTGGAGGTCAATCATTTCCGGAATAATCAGAGGCGGGTTCGAAACACCGTAGAATTCTTGGATTCTCGCGGCCGCGTACTGGCTGGTGGTGATCACAAAGTCCGCACGATTTACATTGAGCTTTTCACATGCAGCTTGCACACTCATAGTGGCTTTCGTAAGGCCGCTTTCGAAGCGCATCTCGTCGGCAATCACGCCCTTGATGGATGAAATATAAATCTCTGGGCAAGCTCCCGCTAGGGTATAGCCGTCCATATCAAAGCCCACGGTGACGTCATAGTTTTTTCTTCGCTGGAAGGGCAGCATAGCGTTGAAAAGAAGGCGTTGCAGCGTGTACACGGGAAACCGGAAGCTCGGAGTGATCAAGTCCACGGTCACGCCCCGGGCCCTGAGCGAACTCGCAAGGGCGGTAATTCCGACGAACGTGCCGCTGCCCTGCGCTACGTTCAGAGGGGTGGAGGTTATGAAACGGACGCGCATAGCGTGCCTTCGAAAGAGGCGAATTCCTTTCTACTGCGTACCATGACGGTCGCGATGACGATGGAAGTGTAACCCTAAGAGATAGGATTCATCGCGGCTGTAGCAACGAGCGCATGCACAATTGCCGTTTTGTGGAGGGGCCAATCGTTTTCCAATCCCGGCGCCAATAAGTTAGACTAGCATTTCATGGTGATGCTCCGAAAAATCGCGGCTTGGGGCGTGGTGGGGTTCGCGGCGCTGGTGGTGGTGTTCTTTGCCATGCCCATGTACCGGCAGGGCGAGCCGACAGTTGCAGGAAAGACGGCGCGGGATTTCCCCACGGAAATTGATGGAAAACCGGGGCGTTTGAGCGATCTCCGCGGCAAGGTCGTGGTGTTGAATTTCTGGGCGACCTGGTGCCCGCCTTGCATCGAGGAAACACCCTCGTTGAATAAGTTGCAGAAATATATCGAATCGCGCGGCGGCGTAGTTCTTGGAGTAAGCGTGGACGAAGACGCCGCTGCCTACGAAAAATTCTTGAAGGATTATGGCGTTATCTTTCCAACCTTCCGCGAGCCCACTCGCAAAGTCGCGCTCGACTACGGCACCCCGGTGTTCCCTGACACGTACATCATCGACCGACACGGGAAAATCATGAGGAAATTTTTCTCTTCCCAGCAGTGGGATTCCCCTGACATGCTTGCGTACTTCGACTCCATCCTTGGGCAGACTTGACTTTTATCTGCGGTTATCTTCCGGAAAATAATTCGAGGCAAACCGAGTTTCTCTGAAGAATCTCAGCCTCGCACTCAGCCGTGGTGTAGTTGGAGCTGAGATCCTTCGCTGCGCTCAGGATGACACAACGTGCAGGTGCGTGGTTGGCGCAACTAATAACTGCATGTCAGTGGGTGAATGTTGCGTATTGCAGCTATTCGTAGCGGAGGGCTTCGACGGGGTCGAGCTTGGCGGCTTGCATGGCGGGGAGCCAGCCGCTGATCACACCGACGACAACCAGGATCGCGGTGGACAGCATCATGGTGACGAGCGAAAGCGTGAGGTGGATGTCCACTTTTCCCGAGTCGTCTTCATAGGCCGGGCCGAGGAACGGCAACGTGCCGACCATGGAAGTGATAGCCGCGGAAAGCAACATGCCGATGACGCCTGCGGCTAGCGTCATGACCAGGGCTTCGAGCAGGAATTGCCAGCGAATGTGGGATTTTTTTGCGCCCAGAGCACGTCGCAAACCGATTTCGCGCACGCGTTCTTCCACGGAGACGAGCATGATGTTCATCACACCGACGCCGCCGATGCCCAGCGTGAGCGCCCCGACAAAAAAGAGCAGCGCTTCGATCCCCAGAGTAATTCCCTCGTAGATGGGCTTGAACTCTTCCCTGCCGAACATGGTGATGGCCCGCTTGTCATTCGGCGAGAAGCGCTGGCGGCTGGCGATGGCCGCGCGAAACTGCTGCATGGCGTCCGCCTCGAAGTTCGGCGCGACCGGCTCGAAGAGCATCACGCTGGAGTAGCGCGCGTTCCAGATGTCCCCCGCAGTGGTGTAAGGAATAAACGCGGATTCATCGTCACTGGTGAAATAGTTGCTGTCGGAGAATTTGGTATCCATCGAACCGATGACAGTGAATTTGACACCGTCCACGCGGACCGTTTCACCCACGGCGGGCGTACCGCTGAAGAGTTTTTTGCGAAGGCGTGCTCCGAGAAAGGCTACGCGGCGGCGCTCGGCGATATCTTCAGGAGAGATCCAGCGGCCTTCCATAGCGATTTCGTTGCGCATTTCGCCGTACTCGGGATAAACCCCGCGAATGGCGGTGTCCGAGAGGCGCTCGTCATGCGTGATTCCCTTGAACCGCACGGTCTCGCGCGTCACGCGCTTGATCAGCGGGGATTGCGCTTTCACCCAATCGGCATCTTCCTGTTCGAAGCGCACCTGTTTTCCCGCGCGCTCGCCGCCGGCTTGCTCGCTGGTTGTGCCGGGCCAGCACACTACTGCGCCCTTGCCAAACACTTCAAACGTGTACATCAACACGTTACGGAAGCCGGAGCCATAACTCAGCAGCAGCGTGACTGCCACGATGCCCCAGGAAATACCGGTCATCGTCAAGAGACTGCGCATTGGATTACGTCCGAGTGCGGCCCACGCCTCTTTGAAGATCTCAGTCAGCATCTAGCCGCCTGCCTCAAAGCGCAGTGCTTCGATGGGGTCGACCGACGCGGCACGATTCGCGGGATACAGCGCGGACAAAACAGCGATCAGACCGAGTAGAAAAATCGAGAGTCCGCCGAGTTTCCAACTTGTGAGCATGCCCTCAAAAAACGGAGGCATTGGCAGGAGATTCACCAGGGCGCAGAAGCCGTAGGAGAGAACTAGCCCAGCGCCGCCGCTCAATGCCACGACAAAAATGGTCTCCATGAAAAATTGCCGCAGGATGGACTCGCGGGTCGCGCCGAGCGCCTTGCGCACGCCAATTTCGCGTGTGCGCTCGCGAACGGAGACGAGCATAACGTTCATCACGCCCAGTCCGCCGAGGAACAGCGTTGCCACGCCGACGGCGCCCATAAAAACTTCCATGCCTACGATGATCATGCGGTTGGCTTCGGCTTCTTTCACGGTGTCCCAGATGCCCGCGGCTTCCTTGTCGCGCGGATCGAAATTGTGCAAGCGGCCGAGTGAATGGCGAATTTGTTTCACGCAATCGGGATGAGTCTCGAGCGACCAGGGCGCGGCAAGCAGCCGGTCGACGGTGTGTTCGACCGCGGGCGGCTTATTGGGGAAATCCCGCCGCATGGAATTAAACGGAATGAAGACTTTCCGAACATCCGCCCCGTCGTAACTGGAATTCTGTTCCTTGGATTTCATGACGCCGATGACGGTATAAGGAATCCCGTTCATCGAAATGGTCTGGCCGATCGCTTCGCGCTCGGCAAAGAGCTGCTTCTTCGTGTCGCTGCCAAGAAACGCGACGTTGCGGCCCTGTTCGTTGTCTTCGTTATTGTAGAAGCGGCCTTCGGCGACGGTGATGCTGCGAATTTCGGTGAAAGGCGGCAGCGAACCGACAGTCTGAATATCGCCGCTGTTGAAGAGGCTGTGGACCTGCACATCGTTGCCGAGTTCCGGCATCACGTACTTGCAGGCAGGGGCTTCTTTCTCGACCTGAAGGTAGTCTTCTTCTCCCCAGCGAATTCGCCGCCCGGAACGCATCCCGCCGGCTTGCATGCTGGTGCGCCCGGCGAAAACGATCATGACGTCCTTGCCAAAGGTCTGCTGGTTTTTCTGGATGCCCGCGCCAAGCCCCTCGCCCGCTGCCACCATCACGGTGATGGAAATGATGCCCCAGGCGATGCCGAACATGGTCAGCATGGTGCGCCGCTTGTGGGCCCACAGCGTCGCCAGCGTGTCTCGCAGTAAGTCCCGGAATGACATGGCGCTCCGCGAATGAATCGAACTATTGCAGGATGACTTGCTGTTTCTCGTTCAGGCCTTCGAGGATTTCCGTTTTTACGCCGTTGGAAATGCCCAGCTTCACGCTCAGTTTTTTCTTCCCGTTGTCGCCCTTGGCGTCGGGGATCTCGACCGATGCTTTGCGCTCTTTGTCGTAAATCAGCGCCGCTTCCGGAATCATCAGCACGTTTTTCTTTTCTTCGAGCATGATTTCCGCATTGGCGCTCATGTTGGCCTTGAGCTCGCCCCCGGGGTTGGAGATCGAGACGCGCACTTCAAACGTGGTGACGTTGTCTTTTTCCTTGCCGAGTGGTGAAATTTTCGTCACCTTGCCCGTGAATTTCTTGTCTTTGAACGACTCCACGACGATGCGCGCTGCCTGATCCAGATAAACTTTGCCAATGTCCGCCTCGTCCACTTTGCCCTGCACGTAGACTTCGCTGACATCGCCCAGCGTCATGATCAACGTGGCTTGCGAACCGAGCACCAGGATTGAACTGACCGCATCGCCGACGTTGACGTCGCGCGAGAGGACCAAGCCTTCAATCGGGCTGGTGATTGTCGAATTGCGCAAATCTTCCTGCGCGTTTTCGAGGGAAGCTTTGGCTTGCGCCACTTGCGCTTCGCACTTCGCGATTTCCGCCTTGGAAACCATCAAAGTGCGCTGGGCGCTGACCTGCTTGTTCAACGCCATCTGATAATTTTTCTCGGCGTCTTCTACCAGGCTTTTGGACATGACTCCGTCTTTGAACATGTGTTCGGCGCGCTCCATATTCAGTTTGAGGAAGGGGACGTCAGGACCTTCGGCGTCGACCTTGTTGCGCTCGAGCGTGGCTTTGGCAGATTCTTCGGCAGCTTCGGCAGCTTGCAGGTTTGCGCGAAATGCGCGCTCGGCCGCTTCCAGTTGGACTTTGTCGAGTTCCGCGAGGAGCTGCCCCTGCTTTACATGATCGCCGTAGTCCACGTAGAGCTTTTTCACGATGCCACTGGCCTTGGATTTGACCTCGACTTTGGATAGCGGCTGAATCTTTCCTGTGGCGACGACTACTCGGGCCAGGTCACCGCGCTCCACGGAAGCTAGCTTGGAAGGGTCAATCGTGCGGTTGGGGCTGAGAGCCGCCTTGACTCCATAGCCTCCACCGCCCAGTACCACAAGGGCGATGGCCGCCCAGATGATGCGGCGGCGGCGCTTTTTGCCGTTCTTCCCATTCGTTAAACCATTGCCGTTACTGGACATACAGACCCCCGCTAAGCTCGGCTCGCTACTACAGTTGAATACGCAAACCCGTACGAAAAGTTCCGTAGCGCTGGTCGGTTAGACGATGGGGAAGGCCTTTGGTCAGGGTAGGAAAACGAGTTCTCGGCCTTCCGATCCGGTCGGTGGAGCGGATAGCCTCAATGAGGGGTGGTTAGAGACGAATCTTCCGCAGACGCAAAGCGTTGGCGATGACAGAAACCGAACTGAAACTCATCGCGGCGCTGGCCAGCATGGGGCTTAGCAACCAGCCGAAAATGGGGTAGAAGACCCCTGCGGCAATGGGAATCCCGATCGCATTGTAGATGAAGGCAAAAGCCAGGTTCTGCTTGATGTTGCGAATCGTGGCGCGGCTCAGTTTTCGTGCCCGCACGATGCCCCGCAGGTCGCCTTTCAGAAGGGTGATGCCCGCGCTCTCGATCGCTACGTCCGCGCCCGTGCCCATGGCGATGCCCACGTCCGCAACGGCAAGCGCCGGAGCGTCGTTAACGCCATCGCCTGCCATGGCGACGATTCGACCCTTGCCGCGGAATTGCTTCACCAAATCACCTTTGCGTTGCGGTTGCACTTCCGCTTCGACTTCCTCGATTCCGAGTTGACTCGCGATCGTTTTCGCCGTCGCCTGCAAGTCCCCGGTAAGCATCACAATTTGCACTGCCTGTTCTCTTAGCGCTTGCAGCGCTTCCGGTGTGGATTGTTTGACGAAATCCGTCAACGCAATCACACCCGCCACGCGCTCGTTGACTGCTACGAGCACAAAACTCGTTGCGGCCGCCCTAGCAATTCCGATATCTAAACCCGGGAGCTTTTCCCCCGTCGCTCCTTTCACACCGCGATCTTGCAAGAATTTCGACGTTCCTACAAGAACACGATCCTCAAGGACTCGTCCTTCCGCACCGCCGCCAGGTGTCGCACGAAATTCTGCAGCTGGAGCGAGTTCCACGCCCTTCTCTCGGGCCGCCCTTACAATCGCCCGCGCCAGGGGGTGCTCACTCGCTTGCTCCACGCTTGCAGCCAGCCACAACAAACCGTCCTTGCTGAATCCCCCGCCCTCGAAAACACTAACCGCAGCGAGCTGGGGCTTACCTTCGGTGAGTGTGCCGGTTTTGTCGACCACAAGAGTGTCGACCTTGGCGAGCGTTTCGAGGGCCTCCGCGTTGCGAATGAGGACACCGGCATGAGCGCCGCGCCCGACGGCGACCATGATGGACATTGGAGTCGCCAGACCCAGGGCGCAAGGGCACGCAATAATCAGCACGGAGACGGCGGCGACCAGCGCGTGCGCGAAACGCGGCTCTGGGCCAAGAAACATCCAACCGAAGAATGTGAAGATTGCCGCGAGGACAACGGCGGGGACAAAGTACGCCGCGACGCGATCGGCGAGACGCTGCATGGGCGCGCGGCTGCGCTGGGCTTCGCTTACGAGCTTTACGATTTGCGCAAGCGTCGTTTCACTGCCAACGCGCTCCGCTTCCATAACGAAGCTGCCACTGGAGTTCAGCGTTCCGCCGGTGACCTTGTCGGCCATGCCTTTCTCGACCGGCATGGGCTCGCCCGTCACCATCGATTCATCCACGGCGCTCGCGCCTTCACGGATCACGCCATCCGTCGGCACGCGCTCGCCGGGCCGTACTCTAAGACGGTCCTCGCGTTTTACCTGATCGAGCGGCACATCCTTTTCGCCGCCAAATGGATCGAGCAAATGCGCTTGCGGCGGCGCCAAATTCAAGAGGGCCCGAATTGCTCCGCTGGTGCGCTGCCTGGCGCGCAATTCGAGTACTTGTCCGAGCAAAACGAGCGTGGTGATTACCGCTGCCGCTTCGAAATAAACCGGGGCGGCGCCGCCCATGCCGCGAAAAGAGGCGGGGAAGATTTGCGGGAAGAAAGTAGCGCCAAGGCTCTCGAAATAAGCAGCGCCCGTGCCCAATCCAATCAGCGTGAACATGTTCGGGCTGCGATGGACGAGCGACGACCAGAAGCGCTCGAAGAATGGCCAGCCACCCCAGAGCACCACCGGAGTCGCAAGAAGAAATTCGATCCCATTTCGAATCGCCGGCGTCAGATGAAGGCCGAGCGATTCGCCAAGCATGGAAAGCAGCAGCACGGGAAGCGAGAGCGCCGCGCTGATCCAGAAACGCAGGCGCATCGAGTCGTACTCCGGATCAGCTTCCACCTCGGCGAAAACATCCATCGGCTCCAGCGCCATGCCGCACTTCGGGCAACTTCCCGGACGGATTTGCACAATCTCTGGATGCATCGGACAGGTGTAGCGAATTTTCTTCTCATTCGACTTGCTTGGCGCCACAGATGAAGTGTGTAGGATCGCGCCCTGTTCGGTGGGCGCTGAACCGTGGTGCATTTCCGCGGCTCCGGGAGCAGCGAGAAACTTTTCGGCATCCTGCGAAAACCGCTCGGCACACCGCGCGGAGCAAAAATAGTAAGTCTTTCCCTTATGCTCGACCTTGCCTGCGGGCTTAGCGGGATCGACCTGCATCCCGCACACGGGATCCTTCTCGGGCGCCGAGGAAGCAAGAATTGGCAGCCCTGGAATGGATGCCTTGGAAGTGCGAGACGCGTCGGACATGTCACCATGTTAGATGAATTGGGGTTACATCGGGATATGTCTCGAATCCTGCGCCCGCTGGTATAATGCCGCCATGACCCTCGTGGAAATCACCTATGAACTGCAGTCCCCGCTGACCGACGACCAATTGCGCCACCTCGGCCAGTTCGCAAACACCTATGGCCTGCGCAGCTTCCGCGTCGACCCGACGACCAACCAATTGTCGTTCGAATACGACGCCTCGCGCCTGCGCGAAACGCAAGTCGCCCATGTGCTCGGTCAGGCCAGCATCGCTATCACGCGCAAGGTCAATTAGGCTAGCCGCGCAAAGCTTGCATTTATGATTTCCGAACGAGAGAGCCAAACTTTTTTCTTTGAAGGGAGCCCGGTCGGTTATTTCAGCGCAGAGTCATTCCCCATCGCGCCTGGCCGTTACCCTTACATGCCTTACCGAAGCGCGGCGCACTATCGGCTGGTGGCCGCTTTGAAATCAGTAGGCCCACAGCAGTGTCATCATATCGTCGGCGACAAGAAGCGGCAATTTACGGTTTCGGCTTGGATTTCCTACGGAGTGTTGGAATTGAACGACTTTGAGTCGTGAGGAACTTGATCGACGGGCGAAGAACAGAGGCAGAAAAAAAGGGGCCCCCGCTTGGGATCGGGGGCCCCAGAAGGCGCGTTTCAATTGCTGGCGTCGTTTTCACACCAGCGCGTGGGGTCATCCATCCTAGCTTCCCTCTCAGAGGCAGGTGGGAACGATTTGTAAAAAATAGCAAGCAAGCCCCTTCCCCCTCACTTGCTTTTCTTCACATTTCGTCATTTGAAACGCGCCCACGGCTCCCACTAGTGCACGGCTCACGCCATCTTTAGCTCGCCTCTAGGGTTTAATAAACTTCTTATTTTGTTCACCTTGGAAACACTCAATCCCGGACAACCTGCCCCAAATCCGGACTCGAAGTTCAATTCGGAACTCCTGCCAGCCTGATTCCGGAAATGCCCTGCTCCGAGCTTGGTCCCACCTTCCCGCACCCAGTTCCAGGACCCAGGTAACAAAATTATCGAACTCCCGGTGCTATCGGTTTTTTTCCGTGTTCCCTCCACTATCCCTTCATGCTGCGCTTCCCCGTCAACGCCTTTGCGGTCCGCCGACTCCCCCGGAGATGGCTCGGACTGGGAATCGCTTTCCTTGCGTGCTCTTTCACGGTCTTCGCGGACACTTCGGCCTTGCTGCGCACCGTTCCTGTCTCGCGCTGCTATTGCCATTGCTCGGAATCGCATTCCCGCGGTGGATGCGTGAGAATGTGCGAGTCGAAACGGAATGCCTCGCGGTGGTGGGCCATCAGTTGCGTCAAACCTCACATGCGGCGGCCCGCTGGAAATTCGAACGCCGGCCCACGGTTCCCGCATCCCGACCGCGCGGAACATGTGAAGCTCGAGCAGTAATAGAAAGTTCTCAGTTTTCAGTTTCTGGTTTTTAGTTTTTTGGTTTTCAGCGGCCGGTTTTTCGTTTGAAGCTATTTGTCCGACCAGCGCAAATTCAGCGAGCTTCGACTTCAACCTTCGCACATGCCGCATCGCTTCTGCGTGAATTCGTTTCGCCGAGGAGCCCTGCGAGGATTTCGGGAATCTCAAAAACGGCGCGGTTTTCCTGGGCCGCGACATTCTTCCGGAACTGGGCAAGCGTCGCCGGCTCAAGCATCTGCTTTGCCCCTTCCGCGACATCCTTAAAGCTTTTCAGGACGATGCCCACTCCCTTTTCCTTTACCCATTCTGCGTTATAACGCTCCTGAGGCATGGTCCACGCGTTGCATTCGATCAGCACCGGGAGCCTCCGCACCATGGCCTCCGCGATGCTTCCTGGACCGGGCTTCCCGATCAGAAAATCAGCCGCCCGCATCAGCTTATGTACTTCCTTCGTGAAACCTATAATGTGCACGGGAATCTTCCACGCGCGCGCACTGAGCTTGGCCGCCAGTTGCTCGTTCCGACCACAAATCAAGATCAGCTGCAGCGGCAGGCCTGCCGCATCCAGCCGCTCCGTAATGTCGTACATCACTTTCGAACCGTGCCCTCCAAAGAGCACGATCGCCGTTGCCAAATCCGCGCGCAAACCCATCTCTTTGCGCAATGCCGCGGGATTCGAATCATCTTCCGCATAGAAATCCGGCCGCAGGATCATTCCTGATGTCCGAAAGATGTGCGCGTTGTCGTGTCCCATCGCGCGCGCCTGTTCCGCGGCCTTTTCCGTGCCCGCGATGACGTGCTGCTCCTTCACCGGCTCAATCCAGAAGCGCGGCGGAAAATCCGCCAGGTCGGTGATAATGGTGACAAAGGGCCGCTCCGGGTACACCCTGGTCCAGCTCTCGCTGATTTCCCGGTTGAAGTGTGGAATCACCGAAACCAGTAGGTCCGCCGGCTCCGCACGCCAAAATTTCTCCAGCAATTTCACCAGCGGCTTATGAAACAAGCGGATCGTCGCCTGGAGCACGCGCAGAAGATAGGTGCTCCCCAGCGTCCAGCCGTTTTGCAAAATAATGTTGTACTGCTGCTGAATGCGAATCCCCGTGAGTTTGCGCAAAACATCCAGCTGGTCCGTCAAGTCCTGGAACTGCACCAAGTTGACCTGCCAGTCGCGCTGTTGTTGATGGATGACCGTCTCTAAAGCGACGGCGGCGTTTCGGTGTCCCCCTCCTGCGTCGTGGAAGACGATATGAATTCTCTTCATCGCGGCGATTGTGCCACGGACTTGTGAAGGAGGAACAGGAGCACACTCCATGCCATGTGGATAAGTTTGTAACTCTCATGTGTTCAATAAGTTCCATGAGCACATTCACGCAGATTTCGCGACCTCTTCATGGCCTGTTCATATTTACACCCCACAATTTCACCATGCGATGCGACCTCCATGTTCACACAATCGCTTCGGGAATGTTCACCGCTCCCGTGCTCAACCGCATCTGCCGGGAGTCCTACACCGAACCAGCCGACGTCTATGCCCGGCTGAAGCGCAGGGGCATGTGCATGGTTACCGTCACCGACCACGACTCCATCGAGGGGGCCGAGGCCCTTCGCAAACACCATGATTTTTTCCTGAGTGAAGAGGTTACCGTACGCATGCCCAGCGGCACGGAAATGCATCTGGGCGTCTATGACCTGAGCGAGCGTGACCACCTCGAGATTCAGCGCCGCCGCAACGATTTCATCGCCCTGCTGATGTACCTCACCGAGCGGAGACTCTTCTTCAGCGTCAATCACGTCTTTTCCGGATTGACGGGCCGCCGCGAACAGGACGATTTTCGTTGGTTCGAATCCTATGTTCCCGCTTACGAAACGCGCAACGGACAGATGTGGCCGCAAGCCAATGAGAGCGCCGCGAAGCTGGCGGCGCGCCTGGGCAAAATCGCCATTGCCGGGAGCGATTCTCACACCCTTGCCGGGGTCGGACTTACGTACACGGAGGTTCCCGAAGCGCGCACTGTGGATGAGTTTTTCGCCGGCTTGCGCGCGGGACGCGGCCGCGTTCGCGGCCAGCATGGAACTTGCGCCAAATTAACCGCGGACGTTTACAGCATCATAGCTTCTCTTTTTAGAGACAAACCGTGGGTCCTGGCGTTTTCCCCGCTGGCGTTGTTAGTTCCAGCGTTTACTTTGAATCACTGGACCGGGGAAATTCGATTTTGCAGAAAATGGTCGGCGGCGATGGAGAGCAGTCCAGCTCGCGGAAGAAAGCTTTGGGAGTTGGATTCGAATCTCGAGGCCAATTGGGCCAGTTAAGGCGGGCCGTGATCAAGTTTTCCCATGCCACCGTCCCAACGCAGCGCAGAACCATCCGCGCACGCGCCGCTTGCCTGTGCGAAATCCTTCTCGCCTACTTGTTCATCTGCTTCGTTGAAAGCGCTTGTTTGTTTCCGGCCGTTTGGGTGAGGTGACGCGATGGCAGTCGCACGCAACCTCTGGGACTACATTGAACGCCGCGACCATCGCCTGATGTTGCGGATGAATCGCTGGCGTGCGCCGCGCTGGATTCGCATCTGGATGATTGCCGCCACACGCATGGGCGACGGCTGGATTTGGTATGGTCTCGGCTTCATGTTGCTGGCCTATGGCGGCGCGCAACGATTCGCCGCCGTGAGCTCAGCAGGTGCCGCGGCAATTGCGGGCATTCTTGTTTTCAAAGTGCTGAAGAGATTGAGCCAGCGTCCCCGGCCTTGCCAGATCGAGCCGCACTGCTGGTCAAAAGTTCTGCCGCCGGATCAATTTTCCTTTCCTTCCGGCCACACCATGACGGCGTTCTCCATCGCGCTCGTCATAAGTTATTTCTACCCTTCGCTTGAAGGCGCGCTCTTTTTCATGGCGCTGAGCATTGCGGTTTCGCGCATCGTGCTGGGCATGCATTACCTCAGCGACGTGCTCGCAGGAGTGGCGCTTGGTGTCGCGCTAGGCTGCGCCTCGATTACCGCGTTCGCTTCCATGGGCTTGGCTTAGCCGTCTTCAGGTCTAGTTTCGCCATATCTCACATGGGCTTTGGGTGAGCCGACAGGGCTTCGCGGAAAGCCGCGAGATTATTCTTGTCCACGATGGCCGTGCCCGTATCCACAAAGCCAGGCATCGGGGCAGCAGGAGCCGTGCGCCAATCCTTGAACTCGTGGACCGCATTGTGGTGCAGGTCGTCGAGAAACTTGAGCCCGTAGTAGCTCATCACATACGGCTTCTGTACCACCGTTGCGGTGATTACTCCCCGCTGGATCCAGTCGAGTGTTTCGGGATCTTTGTCGAACGTCACTACCGGAATCTTCCCTTCCAGGCTGACGACGTGAAGCGCTTCTGCGGCCCCGGAACCTCCGGAAGCTTCCAGGCTGATGATGCCGTCGGGCTTGTCCTTCCCGTGGAGCAGGGCAGCAATGGCATCATCCGCCACACGCGGATCGCCTTTGTCATCGATAGTTTTGGTGACCTTGACCGCGGGGTATTTCTTCAGCGCTTCGGTCACCCCGCGCATGCGTTCGGAAATGTTGAACTGGCTGGGCACACTGATGATCACGACGGAGCCATTCCCTCCGAGAACCTCCGCCATGCGCTTGCCGCTTTCCTGCCCGGCGCGAAAGTTGTCGGTGCCGACGAACATCACGCGCTTGGAGTCCGGTGAGTCGGCATCCACACAAATCACGGGGATTCCTTGCTGGATCGCGGCGCTAATCGGTTCTTTGAAAATTTCCGGGTTCGCCGCGGAGAGCATGATTCCCGAAGGTTTTTGGGCCACGGCTTGTTGGAAGGCCTTCAGTTCATCGTCCGCCGAAAAAGCCGCGGGGCCGACAAGCTCGGCTTTGACGCCCATCTGCTTGGCCGCGTCGTTCAGTCCAGCCTCCGCCTCCTGCCAGTACGGCAAAGCGGTATTGAACGCCACGAAGACATAGCGCTCTCCGTCTTGGTGGTAAGCCGGTGGGCCGCAGGACACGAGCAGAGTTACCAATGAAATCGCGGGGAGAAATACATGAACTGGACGAATTCTCATGGGAGGCCTCCTTCCACAATCCTCTGAAGCGCGGACCATCGGGCGAGCAAGCCTAAGGTACCAACTTCGCGCGCTAAGCCTATCACAGCGGAGCCTCCCGGAGAGAGCCTTGGCAATCGATAATCGGAGGCTGAAGAATTGCAGCCAGTTGTCACGCGCTGCGCGAGAGGGTTCGATTTCGCCGGGACAACGTAGCCTCCTCGAAAATCCAGGTTGCGCTTCTCGCTTATAGTTTGGTATGACGGGAGTTGCCGCACTGCGGAATTACGTTCTGGGCAAGCGTCCTTGTATGGGCCGGACAACGAGTTTGGAATGGAAAGAAACCGCCTACCTCCTTGCTCTGGAAAACGATAAAACAGGAGTTGAACCAACATGAGTAATCGGGCATCTTCGCGTTCCTTGGCAGCTTTTCTTTCTTGCGGATTATTGGCCGCCAGCCTCCCGTCGCGCGCCGACGAAGGCATGTGGACGTTTGACAATCCGCCCATCAAACAGCTCCAGGAAAAGTATCAGTTTACGCCAACGCAGCAATGGCTCGATCACGTGCGGCTCTCCAGCGTGCGTTTCAATGATGGCGGCTCGGGCTCCTTCGTAAGCGCCCACGGCCTGGTCCTGACCAACCATCACGTGGCCCGCGGACAGTTACAAAAGAACTCCTCCGCGGAACACGACTACATCAGGGACGGGTTTTATGCGGCCACGCCCGATCAAGAGATGAAATCGCCCGATCTGGAAGTCAATGTGCTCGTCTCCATGGAAAATGTGACGGAGCGCGTGCGCTCGGCGGTGAAGAATGCGAAAACGGACCAAGAAGAGTTTGCCGCGCGCAAGGCGGTTCTCGCGGACATCGAACGCGAGAGTACGCAGAAAACCGGCCTGCGCTCCGATATCGTGACGCTCTATCAGGGCGGCGAATACTGGCTCTACGGCTACAAGAAGTACACCGATGTGCGGATCGCGTTTGCTCCGGAACAGCAGATAGCGTTTTTCGGGGGCGACCCAGACAACTTCACCTACCCGCGCTACGACGTGGATTTTGCGCTGTTTCGTCTTTACGAAAATGGAAAGCCCATCGAAAACAAAGATTACTTGAAGTGGAATGCCAAGGGCGCGGCCGAAAACGAACTGGTTTTTGTCACCGGACACCCTGGTTCGACCCAACGGCTGGACACGGTTGCCCAACTCGAATTCGAGCGCGACTATTTCGAGACCAATCTGATCAAGCTGTTCAAGCATCGCATTGCCGCGTTGAAAGCCTATGAGGCCCTCGGCGAAGAGCAGGCTCGCCAAGCCAGTTCGCGCATCTTTGGCTTGGAAAACGGGTTGAAAGCCTTCGAGGGACGTTACAAGGGCCTACTAGGTAAGAGCGTCATGGACAGGAAAAAGAGCGAGGAGGAAGAATTCAGGTCCAAGGTGGCGAGTAATCCCGAGTGGAGACAGGCCTATGGGGGAGCCTGGGATGCCATCGCGGAAGCCATGAGAAAAAATTCCACCAGGATCAAACAATCCTTCTTTCAAAGCACAGATTCACAGCTCGGGAATATCGGCGGAGGAATCGTGGAATACGTTGCGGAGATTAAAAAGCCCGATGGGGAACGCCTCGATGGCTACCACGAGTCGCAACTCGATTCGACACGGTTTAATTTGTTCTCTCCCGCTCCGATCTATCCTGCGTTTGAGATCGCACGCATGACCGCTTCCCTGGAAGAGGCCTTGCAAGAACTGGGACCCGATGATGCTTTTGTGAAGACGGTGCTCAACGGGCGCTCGCCGAAGGATGCCGCCACGGAAATTGTGAGCGGAACGAAACTCGCGGACCCGGAAGTGCGCAAGAAGCTGGTGCAGGGCGGTGAATCCGCCGTCGCCGCTTCTACCGATCCGATGATCGTGTTACAGCGGAATCTGGATCCGATTCGCCGCGAAAACACCCAGTGGTCGGAAGAGAACGTGGATGGCGTGCTGCAACAAGCCGGCGAGAAGCTCGGTAAAGCGCGTTTCGCGGTCTATGGGAAAAACACCTATCCGGACGCCACCTTTACTCTGCGTCTTTCCTACGGCCAGGTGAAAGGCTATCCCATGAACGGAACGAAAGCGCCCTACAAGACCACTCTCTATGGGCTGTACGATCGCGCTCAGAGTTTTGACTTCAAGGGGCCGTTCGTCCTTCCGCCGCGATACGCCGCCGGACGCGACAAACTGGATTTGTCCACTCCCGTGGACTTCGTCTCCACCCACGACATCACCGGTGGGAACTCAGGCTCCCCGGTCATCAATCGCAATGCGGAAATCGTCGGCCTCATCTTCGACGGCAACATCGAATCACTGGTGGGAGATTTTGTTTACAGCGATGAAACGAATCGTGCCGTCTCTGTGCATACGGCGGTCATCACGGAAACCTTGCGCAAACTGTACAACGCAAAACGTCTTGCCGATGAACTTGAGGGGATGGGCTCCGCCCGATAACCAGCTGATCGCAATCGCGCTACTGCTATTCTGGCATGAGTACTGTTTTCCCTCTCGGAAGAGCGTCCAGCGTCGCTTTGTCCAAATGCAAGTGCGCCGCGACAAGTTCCGGCGGGGTATGCGCCAACCATTCGGAAAGCGCCAGATCCTGATAGTAGCTGCTCTTGAACATCTCGAGGAACTTCAAGTCGGTCGTGCCGGTGTTTTCGACATAGTGCGGCAGAGTTTTTTGCACATAGCCGACATCCCCCGTTTCGAAATCCATGGTGCGGGCGCGGCCTCCCGTTGCAAAAACAGTCATGCGTCCCTTGCCGGCGAAGAAGTACTGCCATTCGTCGGCATTGGGGTGCCAATGGAGCTCGCGCACGCCGCCGGGCTTAAGCGTTACGATCGCGGCGGCGGTAGTCGAAACTTTGAACGTGCTCGCATCAATGATGCGCACTTCCCCACTTTTGTTGCGCTTGGTGGGAGGCATCTGCATGGTGCGAAAAGCAAAATCAATCGGCGAAGGACCAAGCGCTCCGCCGGCAATTCGCCGGTCTTCCTCAAGCGGACCGGGAACTTCCGCCTGAAAAATGAACAGTTCTTTTTTCGGCATTTTTGCCAGCGCTTTTTGGCTCACGCCGAAGTTCTTCGCGACGATTTCCGGGGGCGTATGCGCCATCCAGTCCGATAGCAGCACCGTCTCATATTCCGAGAAGTTTCCGTCATCGAAAACCAGCAGGAATTCGCATCCATCGGGGGCGAGTCCCTGGATCGAATGGGGAATGCCAGGTGGAAAAAACCACAGATCGTTTTCTTTCACGTCGGTGACGAAGCTCCTGCCCTCCCCATCGATGCAGGTGATTCGCGCGGTGCCATAAAGCATGAACGCCCATTCCGCGGCGGTGTGCCAGTGCAGCTCGCGAACGCCTCCCGCGGTGAGCCGCATGTCCACTCCCGCCAGAGTCTTTGACACGGCCAACTCGCGTACTGTGACTTCGCGCGACCAGCCACCTTCGTGAAGGCGCTTGTGCCCGAAGGAAAACGGATACTTGAAGGTTTGTACTCCGCCTGCATCCGTGGGCGGCGGATTGCCCGAATCCGGATTGGCTGCGTCCAGCGCGGCATTTGTCGGGCCGGGAGTGCTTGTGGCTCGATCAGACTTGGGCTTGTAATCGGATTGCTCTTGCCCCGCAATGCTTTCCACGGACCGCATGCCGGCGGCGGCGAGAGCCGCCGAGCTCACTCCCAGAAATCCCCTTCGCGTCAAAACATCCTTCTCTGCTTCGTCGCGCATGCCGGCCACCTTGTTCCCTCATAGAGTTTGAAAAACGCGGGGCATTATACACCCCAATCCACTCTCCTTCTGGTTTCTATCTTCAGATTTCAATTGGCAATTTTCATTTTTCGATTTACTGACCCCCGACGGCGTGATTCGCATGGTTCCTCATTTCAGGCCCAGGGCCGTAGGATGCTTTGGCTCATACAGTCCGATCTTGCCGCCACCAGGCAACTGCATTTTCGTGATGGAACCCCATCGCTCTTCCTGGACCTTGGAGCACTTCACTCCCTTTTTCGCCAGGGAATCCATTTCGGTTTTCAGGCTGTCACACATGAAATAGAACTCGTGGACACCATTCTCTTCGGACGGATGAAACGCGGCCTCAGCCGGCGGCAAGGCGAAGATCAGCCAGCCATAGCCCGCATCCACGGATTTGAACCCGAGAACGTCGCGAAAAAAGGCTCGGTCCGCCTCAGCATTCTTACTGTAGACAATGACGTGAGCACCGGAAATCATTTGTCCTCCTGGGCAGCTTGCCCGCACCCGGGGAGCCCGAATTGACTCCTCAGGGCTCAATTCCGAAAACCATTTTCTATGCCATAATTACATCGGCTTCAACCCCTTTTAAATGGCCTCTTGTGAAGGACTTACAGCCGCCAACAGCCTAAGAGACTCCCCGCAAATGCCAAATGTGTACTAGTACTTACAGGCAAGATTCTCGCCCTCAGGACCTAACTGCTGTCCCACCCTTTTTCTGGACTTTCGGGCCATAGTGCGTGCAGACTCGGGAGCGCATAATCTACTCATAGTCGAGCCCGCGGAAGCGGAGGCAGGGCTCAAGATTCGGTCTACAATAAGGAGAATTAAATAAAATGCGTCACCAACAGAAGGGTTTCTCACTGATTGAGTTGCTAATCGTCGTAGCGATTATTCTGATCATCGCGGCCATCGCGATTCCGAACCTCCTCCGCTCCCGCATGTCGGCCAATGAGGCTTCGGCTGTTGGCTCTCTCCGTACCATCAACACCGCGGAAGTGACCTTCGCCACCACCTATCCGTCAGTTGGTTTCACGACCCTGGCGAGCCTCGGCGGTGCAGCCGCGACTTGCGCCACTGCCGCAGGAGCAACGTCAACCACTGCTTGCTTGATCGACGACGTTCTTGCTACGACGGCGGTCAAGAGCGGCTATACGTTCACAGCCACGGCTGGTGCGCAGACGCCTTCCGTCACCTACGCTTCGACGGGCTACGCGCAGGTCCAAGGCCAGAGCGGTCAGCGCGAATTCTGCTCCGACCAGTCTGGTGTGATCCGCGCCAACTCCACGGCGGCCACCTGCTCGAACGCCGACAGCCCGCTGTAAGACTTCAACCTGCGGCCGTCCCCGGCTGCAGACCGTATCGAAAGCACGGGACTTCGGTCCCGTGCTTTTTGTTTTTGCCCGGACCTTACTCAAGTAGCGCTGGGCTTTGCCCCGGTTTCTGGGCTCCCACCTGGCCGGCTGGTTCCAGGCCCAGCCCATCTCCCACAAGCAGCCCAACCCCTTCCGACTAGAAGCCGTCTAGCGATCTCATAAACGCATTGCGTGGGGGCACGGCTTCAACCGTGCCATAAAGGCCGCCCTCCTCACTGTCATTCCGAACGGAGCAGGCCGATTTTTTCTTCCAGCTTCGCTCCTGCGAAGCGGTCGGCCTGCGGATGTGAGGAATCTCTCTTTGCTGCCTGCGTTTGCCCAGTTCGTATGACCCGCGCCTAACAAGCTCTTCATCACTTCCGGCGCAGTATAATAGGAGAATTGTGAGCAGGCCACGCAGAAATCCTGATCCAAACTCGCTTGCCGAAAGCCTCGCGGAGGCTGGCGCGCGGTGCCGGATTCCGTACACGCATGACCGTCTGCATGAAACTCATCATTGGTGGCACGAGATCGCTCGCAATTATCACGAACCGGATCCTTTTCGATACGCCTTAGGTGCATTCATCCAAGCCGCGCGCAACGTCACATTCATGCTGCAAAAAGAGAAAACAGAATTTCAGGATTTCGGATGGTACACGGACTGGTCGGAACATGCGAAGACTGACCCGGTCCTACGCTGGCTGGGAAAAGCTCGGACGGGAGTAGTTCATCAACACGCGCTTGAACCGCACAGTTGGCTCGAAATGCGATGCGTCGGCAATCCGCGAATTCAAGACGACGAGGAAGATGAAATACCCCTTGTTAAAAAAGTTAGCCCGTTCAGATGTACCCATACCTATGTCAATCTTGGTGGCCCTTGGAAGACCGATCATACGCACGAATTCACGAGACATTGGAGCATAGAGGGCCTTGGAGAACGGGAACTATTGGAGGTTTGCGCAGACATCTACGATCGGTTGGATGAATTAGTGGTGGATGCTCACGAGAGGCTCGGCAATTCTGTCACGTCCTTTAAGCGAGAAGGGGCAAAGCGGTTCCTTCCCTGCATGGAAGGCACACTTGCACATCGGATTGTCCGAACCGTATTGCGCGAAGGAATAGAAGTGATAGACAAGGCCGACCAAGTCGCAAACCTCCACTAGTGGCCGCGATCCCGCTTATGGAGTAGGCGCATGAACACGGCTCCTCTCGCCTCCGGCCCAATCTCTTGGGCCTAAAACCGAGTCTTGGCGAACGCTACTAAAGGACCTAAGCTTCAGCAACATGCATCTCACGGGGTTCCAGCGGCGTAAGACCGGTCGGCAAGTCCCCCGGAGGTCCTGGACGAAGGAGCGTGTCTAAATTCTTCCTTGCCATCTCATTTTTCGGATCGGCATCAACGGCTGTTTCCAAGGCACGTACCGCTTCAGAAATTCGCCCGTGGTGTGCTAAGGTCGCCCCGTACGCGTTTAGGCATTGCGAAAGTGTCAGTCCCATTTGAATCGCTTGCCTGAAGAAGTCTTCACCAGGCACACGAGATCCAATCTCGGCTTTGGGAACCGAGGAAGCAACTAGAGCGATTGCAAGGTTTCGCTGGGTGAGATCGGATGGGTCCAGCTCAAAGGCAAGAACGAAATAAGCGACCGCCTCAGGGTACAGCTTCATGTCCGAATGCTGAACAGCTAAATGAGTATAAGCAGCAACAAGATTCTTCTGGATTAGCTCAAGGGACTCCGGTCGCCTCGGTCTGAGCATTAGAGCCGTCTTGAAATCTTCGATTGCATGGTCTAATAGGCCAGTTCGTCCTTGTTTCACACCCCTTTGTACAAATGCGGCAGCAAGATTCTCGCGGGCCACTTCGTACGCCGGCTGGAGTTCGAGAAGCAGACTGTATACCCGGATTGCAGCGTCAAGCTTGTCTTTACGTGCAAGAACATTTGTTGATTCTAGTAGACTCGCCCTGAGGTTTACATCAATTGAGAAGGCCTTTGCGAATTGTCCCTTGGCTTGTCCAAACAGCCCGTTCTGCAGGTACAAGAAACCGTTCTCAAAGTACTGCTGGGCTTCCTTTGGTTTGGGCCATTTTGCCGCAGGCTTGGTTTCCCCCACTTTCCGGATGTCTTCAATTTTCTTGGTGACGAAAGATTCAGGGACGCCTTCCGAGTCCGTCAATTCGACCAAGACTGTGTTAGGAGGGTTTCCAAAGGTCTCTACTATGGTCCCAGTTCTGTTCACAGTCGTACCCAAGGAAGAATCCTCAAACTCAACCATGTCGAGAAGTTTTGGATTTAGTTCAAGGTTCATGCTTTTTCCTGCGCTACCCCAGAAGCTCGTTAAGCTTTTTTTGTTTTTTCGTCTCTATGTAACATGATATCAGTTGGGGTGCTTGACCCTGCCCTTTTTTCAATATCCACGCGGCAGTGACAATGGCTGGTTGACCGTTGAGCCCGATGATTCGATGATAGGTGGTCCAATAGTCGCCATATTCGCCGGCCTTTACCTGCTGAGCTGGCGCAGAAGGCAAAGTTGACCTGAGAAGTTCAGCCAACACATCGGCGTGCCGGCTTTCGATTCCAAGTGCCTCCTTGAAGACTGTTGCCTTGTGGCGACCTTCAGCATGTTCCATATTCAAAGCGTAGTCCCGAAGTTTTTCTAGTGGTATGACGGCATCCTCGAGATTTGGAAGAAATCCCATCGGGCTTGTTGGAAGCTAGCATGCGGCAGAAGGACATTCAAGAACTCGACGAGGCTCTTCACTAGCAAGTCAGGCTCGCCGCCCGCTCTCGCGTCCCGTAGCTCGCCATCCGTTGCCACCGCCCACAGTGAACTCTACCCCTTTGTTTTCTTTCTTTTACGCGCCCATTCGAACGGCCTTGCAACCTATTCATTATAAGCACTATAAAATGACTTGACAGAATGACTAATCCATGCTATACTCCGCCGTGAAATCGCAACTCCATCTCCGCCCACCAGCCTCCTATTCTTGCTTCCGTTATTCCCTTTACCTCATCTATCTCCTTTATTTTCCGTTGCCTACGCACTCTTTTGCATTTTCTTGCACTTTTTTGCACTCTCCAAAAACTCATCCCCTTTCCTTTCATGCAATTCCGCACTCTTTCACAAGAAAAATGAGTCGCCGTACTTCCAGCAAGCGTTTTTCCCTGATCCTAAGTTCCTTAGAATCCACATCTCTCAAAATCGAGGACCAAAATGAAACTCCAAACCGTTGAACCAGCCGTTTTCCCTTCTCGTTGTACCTATCGCACTGCTTCGGGCCGCCAATGCCGTCTC
>Ga0207061_1025_pt1 | contig 45266 bp, 29 predicted proteins | sample Alteio_BWMinCont_31_FD_153275 | JGI IMG/M metagenome (GOLD analysis project Ga0207061, IMG submission 153275) | Enriched cells from forest soil in Barre Woods Harvard Forest LTER site, Petersham, Massachusetts, United States -... | ecosystem: Environmental > Terrestrial > Soil > Temperate forest >... | reverse complement strand
ACGCGGCCCGGTACCTGGGGCAAGAATTGCTGCGCGGTCGAACCCGTCGCCGCTGGGCGTCCAACTCAGGACCGGCTTTCCGTATTTCCAGGCGTCAGGGTTGAAACGGTATAGCAGAATGCTGTCCAGCCCCAAGTCAGCAACGTAAACGAAATGTCCATCCACAGAAGATTGAATCCAATGAGCGTGGGGCGCATCCTGCCGCTCTTTGTTCGGACCCAAAATGCTTGTCTTCGGCGGCATGCCATGAATGAGTGGTTCAACATGTTCGCCCGGCCGTCCATCGGGCAGAATTTCAAACGCGGCATTGTCGCCGCTGGTGTAGTTGGCCGTGAGAAGGAATTTTCCTGTGCGATCGAAGAAAAGATAGCAGGGATCCTCGCCCAGTGCGGGAAGCTGATTGAGCAGCGTCAGCTTGCCGGTTTTTGGTTCGATGGCAAAGGCGCTAATGGTACTGGATTTTCCCGTCTCATTCGCTGCATACAAATGCGTTCCAGTGGGGTGTATTACAATCCAGGACGGATCCTTGCTTTCGCCGGCCAGTTCCGGCGTCGACATTTTTCCCGTCGCCGAGTCAAAGCGAAAAGTGTAGATGCCCTTGCTGCTTGTCTTCGTCGTGTACGTCCCGACATAAGCCAAGTACTGGCTCTTCGCGCCGACTTTCTCCGTGGTTTGCGCCGAAGAAAGAAGAAGCAGCGACGCGGACGGTGCCAGCAAAAGCGCAAGGACTCTTCTTGTTATTTTCATGAGATTGTGGATTCTACTTCTTTTCTTCTTCGTTTTCTTCCTGCAAGACCGCGGCGGCAGCGACGGAATCGTCGTCCTCTAGGCGCAGCAGGCGAACACCCTGCGTGGAGCGCCCGGCTTCGCGAATCTCGCTCGCGTGAACGCGGATCACCTTGCCGTTGTGGGCGATGATCATCACGTCCGATTCTTCGGTTACCTGCAACGTAGCGACGACGTAACCGTTGCGGTCCGTGGTCTTCATGTTCACGACGCCCTTGCCGCCGCGCGAGGTGATGCGGTATTCGGCGAGCGGCGTGCGCTTTCCGAAGCCTTTCTCGGCCACGGTCAGCATCAATGTTGTCAGGGAGTCTTTAATCTGCTCGTTCTCGAGCTCCTCGAGATTCTGCGTGGTGGTCTTGTGCTCCTTGGCGATAATCTCGAAGTCCGGCTGCACAGCGTCCATGCTCACAACGTAGTCAGACTTGTCGAGGTCCATGCCGTTCACGCCGCCGGCGTTGCGGCCCATCGGACGCACTTCGGTTTCGCGGAAGAGGATGGCCTGGCCTTCATGGCTGGCCAGGAAAATCATTTTCTTGCCGTCTGTGAGCTTCGCGCCGATGAGTTCGTCCTTGCCGTCCAGCGTAAGGGCGATGATGCCGGTCGAGCGCGGATTTGAAAATTCCGTCAGCGCTGACTTCTTCACCGTGCCACTCTTCGTGGCCATGAAAACGAACTTGTCCGCTTCTTCAAGATTGCGGGCCGCGACCAGCGCGGTGAGTTTTTCATCTTCCTGGAATTTCACAAGGCTGGAGATCGCCTTGCCTCGCGTGGCCGCCGCAGCCTCAGGCAATTCGTACACCTTCAGCCAGTAAACGCGGCCCTTCGAGGTGAACAGCAAAATGTAGCTGTGCGCTGAAGCAATGAAAAGATGCTCGACGAAGTCTTCTTCCTTGGTCTTCGCGCCGATTCGTCCCTTGCCGCCGCGCGATTGGTGGCGATACGTATCGGCCGCCGTGCGCTTGATATAGCCGGCGTGGCTGACAGTAATCAGCATCTCGGTGTCGGCGATCAGGTCTTCGAGCTTGATTTCGTCGACCTTATCGACGATTTGTGTGCGGCGGTCATCGCCATACGTTTTCTGAATTTCCTTGAGTTCGCCGATGATGACGGTTTTCAGTTTCTTTTCGCTGGCCAGGATTTCCTCGAGTTCGACGATGCGCTCGCGGATGGATTTCAATTCCTTCAGAATTTCATCAACAGAGAGTTGCGTCAGGCGGTGCAACTGCAATTCGAGGATGGCGTCAACCTGAACTGGCGTCAGGCCGCCGGTGACGGAGCGCGCCGTTTCTCCTTCTATGCCACCCAGCTTGTACTTCCGCCCGTCGAGCTTGACGCCCGTGAGTTTCCGGGACTTGCCATTTTCCGTGATGGTGACATCCTGCTCGGAGAAAAACTTGAGCAGGTTTTCCTTGGCTTCCGCGCGGCCGGTGGATCCGCGGATGATGCGAATCACGTCATCCAGGTGATCGAGCGCAATCTGGTAGCCCGTCAAAATGTGCTCGCGCTCGCGCGCCTTGCGCAGGTCGTGGCGTGTGCGCCGCAGGACCACGTCGCGGCGATGCTCGATGAACAGCCTGATGAATTCGAGCAGCCCCATTTCTTTCGGCTGCCCGCCGGCGATGGCCAGCAGGATCATGCCGAACGATTCCTGCATCTGCGTGTGCTTGTAGAGATTATTGAGAACCAGTTGCGATTCTTCGCCGCGCTTCAGCTCCACCACGATGCGCATGCCGTCGCGGTCGCTTTCGTCGCGGACGTCGGAGATGCCGTCGATCTTCTTGAGCTGCGCGAGCTCGGCGATGCGCTTGATGAGCGTAGATTTGTTGACCTGGTACGGGATTTCCGTGATGACGATGTTTTCGCGATCCTTGCCGACGTCTTCAATCGCGGCTTTCGCGCGCATGGTGAAGCTGCCGCGGCCGGTTTTGTACGCCGCTTCGATGCCTTCGCGGCCCGCGATGTATCCACCCGTGGGAAAATCGGGCCCAGGCACGATCTTCAAGACTTCTCGGAGCGTGGTGTCCGGCTTTTCGACCAGCAACATCGTCGCGTCGATGATTTCGCGCAGGTTGTGCGGCGGAATGTTTGTGGCCATGCCCACGGCGATGCCGCTCGCGCCGTTCACGAGCAGGTTTGGTACACGCGTGGGTAGAACTGTCGGTTCTTTTTCTGTTTCGTCGAAGTTCGGGATGAAGTCGACGGTTTCTTTTTCGATGTCGGCAAGCAATTCTTCGGCAATCTTCGAGAGGCGCGCTTCCGTGTACCGCATAGCCGCGGGCATATCGCCGTCGACCGAGCCGAAGTTGCCCTGGCCATCGACCAGCGGGTAGCGCATGTTGAAGTCCTGCGCCATGCGCACCAACGCGTCATACACCGGCGTGTCGCCGTGCGGGTGAAACTTGCCGAGGACTTCGCCGACGATTTTGGCGCATTTCCGGTAGGGCCTCGTCGAAGTCAGACCCAGTTCATACATGCCAAAAAGAATCCGGCGGTGCACCGGCTTCAGCCCGTCGCGCACATCCGGAAGCGCGCGCCCGATGATCACGCTCATCGCGTAATCGAGATACGACTTGCGCATCTCCGCTTCGATATCAACCGGAATCATTACTGACAGATTTGTTTCGTCCGCCATTTCCCCTCGCTGTTGCTGAAAATTCTTCGTTGTAGGGGCGCAGCATGCTGCGCCCCTACGAGCAAATGCTTACGCTTTCGGTGCGCGTTCCAGTGCGTACGCCTTCACAGTGTCGAAAGCATCCGCCGTATTCGTAAATCGTCGCGCCGCGAAATAATCTTCCAGTTGCTGCAAGAACGTGACGCGCTCCGCTTCATTGGCAAATTCGATCGCCACGCCGCGTTCGTTATCCGGTGCGCTTGTCGGCGTCACGCGAAACCCGCTGACGCTTAATCCTCGCAGCCCCGGCAATGTCGCCCAGCCCAGTTGGTAGAACATCACTGACCGCTAAATATCCAGATTCACGACTTCGAGGGCGTTGTCCTCAATGAACTTGCGGCGGGCCTCGACGTTTTCGCCCATGAGCGTGGTGAAAATATCCTCGGCGGCGACCGCGTCCTCGAGTTTCACCTTGAGCAGCGTGCGCGTTTCCGCGTTCATAGTGGTTTCCCAGAGCTGCGTCGGATTCATTTCGCCGAGGCCCTTGAACCGCGTGATGGTGAAATCCTTTTTGGCATCTTCCAGGATGTACGCCAGCACTTCCTGCGCTTTTTCCTTGGTGACTTTGTCCCCATTGCGCGACACGATGAACGGCGGCTTGTTGAATTCATCGATCTGTTTCGCCAGCCCGCGCAGTTTCTTGTATTCCGCGGTTGCCGCCAGCGCCCAGTTGATCTTGGTGTTTTGCGGCGGACCGAACTGTATCTCGTACAAGCTGTGCTCTTCATCGAAGGTGATTTTGCCTTCGACCTTCAGTTTGATCTTGTCGATCTCCTTGAGCAGCTTCTCGAGCGATTTTTTTTCTTCAAAGTCCGTTTTCTTGTCCAGGCCACTTTCCGCCAGCACCTCCGCAAGCCGTGGCTCTTTCAAGCGGCGGCCCAGCTTCGCCGCGACCGCTTCGTATTCCTGGACGTTCAGCAGGAAGGAAGTCAGGCCCGCCCCCTGCAGCGTCACGCCTTCCTTGGCCTTGACGATGTGGTCTTCGGTGGCGCGCTTCATCAGCTCGCGGGCAAAGTCGCGTTCGTCGCGGATGTATTTCTCGGTCTTGCCGCGCTTGACGCGGTAGAGCGGAGGCTGCGCGATGTAAATGTGGTCGCGCTCTATCAGTTCTTTCATGTGCCGGAAAAAGAAGGTCAGCAGCAGCGTGCGGATGTGCGAGCCATCCACATCCGCGTCGGTCATTAGGATGATTTTGTGATAGCGCAGCTTGCTGGCATCGAAATCGTCCTTGCCAATGCCGGTGCCCAGCGCGGTGATGATGGCGCGAATTTCTTCGTGGCCAAGCATTTTGTCGTAGCGCGCTTTTTCGACGTTGAGGATTTTCCCTTTGAGCGGCAGGATCGCCTGGTATTTGCGGTCGCGGCCCTGCTTGGCCGAACCGCCCGCCGATTCGCCCTCGACGACAAAGAGTTCACAGCGCGCCGGATCGCGTTCCTGGCAATCGGCCAGTTTCCCTGGCAAGCCGCTCGAATCCATCGCGGATTTGCGGCGCGTCAACTCCCGCGCCTTGCGGGCTGCTTCGCGCGCGCGTGCTGCGTCGATGCACTTGCCGATGATGCGCCGCGCCACGGTCGAGTGCTTGTCAAACCATTCGCCGAGCTTTTCGTTCACCAGTTGTTCGACGTCACCCTTGATATCACTGTTCAGCTTGCCCTTGGTCTGCCCTTCAAATTGCGGTTGCGGCAAACGCACGCTCACGACCGCGACCAATCCTTCACGTACATCGTCACCGGTAATGGAGACTTCGTCTTTCTGCTCTTTGAGCATGCCTGCCGCAGACGCGAAGTTATTGATCGAGCGCGTTAGCGCGGAGCGAAAACCGGAAAGGTGCGTGCCGCCGTCCACCGTGTTGATGGTGTTGGCAAAGGCAAACACGTTTTCGCCGTAACTGTCGTTGTACTGCAGGGCAATCTCCATTTCCACGTTGCCCTTTTTGCCTTCCATGTAGATCGGCGAATCGTGCAAGGTGGATTTGCCGCGGTTCAGGTGCTTAACGAATTCCGCGATGCCGCCGGTGAATTTGAACTCCGCGGTTTTTTCCGTGCGCTCGTCGGTGAGCGTGATCTTCAGGCCTTTATTCAGGAAGGCCATCTCGCGCAAGCGCTGCGCGAGCGTGTCGTAGCTATAGTCGATCTTGTCGAAAATCGTCGAATCGGGATGGAACGTGACCTTCGTGCCGGTTTTGCGCGTTTTTCCCGTCTGCTTCAGTTTCGATGTCGGTTTGCCTTTTTCGTAGGACTGTTCCCATACCGCGCCGTCGCGCGAGATTTCCAGCTCCAGCCAATCGGAAAGCGCGTTGACCACTGACACGCCCACGCCATGGAGGCCGCCGGAAACTTTGTAAGTATCGCTGTCGAATTTTCCGCCCGCATGCAGCACGGTCAGGACGACTTCCGCGGCGGGGCGCTTTTCCGTCTGGTGCATGTCCACGGGAATGCCGCGGCCGTTATCAATTACTGTGACGGAGTTGTCGGCGTGCACGGTGACGCTGATATCGTCGGCGTGGCCGGCAAGCGCTTCGTCCACGGAGTTGTCCACCACCTCCCAGACCAGGTGATGAAGGCCCATCTCTCCGGTTGAACCGATGTACATCGCCGGGCGCAATCGGACAGCTTCCAGTCCGCCGAGAACTTTGATGGATTTCGCGTCGTACTTGTGGCCGCCTTGCGGCGTGCCGCCCACGTTTTCCTTGTCGCCCATTGATTCTCCCCGCGCAACAACTGCTCGAACGTTTGCAAACCAGCCGCGCTGAACAGGCTCCGAGCAAACCGGAGCGATCATCCGCGCTAAAAACTTCTTTTTTTGTGAAGCAAGGAAGGCGTGTCTTCGGAATGATCCGATTGTTTTTTCGTGCGGCCCTCATGCGGCCGACGCCTTACCCTTTGATTCCGGCTCCGCTGGGGCGAATCCGAAACTCGTAGGGTTCCTGCTCCATCCCATCCCGCGCAGCGGGACGTGGCGAAGACTCATATTTCTCCAGGCGAATGACCCTAGGCTCCTGGCGCAGAGCCCAATTGCAGTTCACTTTAGCCTGGCGGACGTGTCGATTTGAAGGGAACCAAACTGCGAATCGACAACCACAAAATTATACTCGATCAGGGCCATTTTCTCAAGAGTCCGAGCGACTTCGGATACACGATAAGTGGCTTGTTTACTGTCGTTTAGAATTAGTTGAGTATTTTGAACTACAATTGGAAAAGGCGCTTTGAAAAAACGTCTTTGAAGGCGGTTTTCAATCTTTGAAGCGTCAAATGCGCATAGGCATGATGATGTAGCGGTAGCGGTAAGACTCATCGGCGAGCGGGCGCATCTGGCCGGCGGACTGTTCGTCCTTCAACTCGATGCTGACCGGGCCATCAGCCGCGGCGGCCAGGAAATCCAGCATGTAGCTGGAATTAAATCCAATGGCGATCGGGTCGCCCTTGTAATCTTTCTCGATATTTTCTTTCGCCTCGCCATACTCCGGGCTCGAAGCCGAAATCTCGATGCCTTCGGTGGAAACAGATAGTTTCACGGCGTGCGAGCGCTGATCGGCGAGTTGCGAAACGCGGCGAACGGCATCGCCCAGCTCGGTGCGATCAATGGTGACGGTCTTGTTGTTGTCGCGCGGAAGCACCGCTTCATAGTTCGGGAATTGTCCCGTGAGAATGCGTGAAATCAGCAGCCGGTGGCCCACCTGGAAAAAGAGATGGCTCTCGTCTTTCGCAAATTCAATGTGCGCGTCGGAGCCCGCGGCGCTGGAAAGTTTCTCGACTTCGTCCATGGCTTTCTTGGGAATGAGAACTTTCACTTCCCCATTAAGCCCGGCCAGTTTATGGTCGGTTTCCGCGAGCGCCAGCCGGTGACCATCGGTCGCCACCATCGCCAGCGTGTCTGGTTTCAGGATCAGCAGGCCGCCATTGAGCGTGTAACGAGACTCTTCCATGGAGATGGCAAATTTCGTTTTGGCAATGAGGCTTTCGAGAATCGGAGCGGGGATTTTCACCAGAGTGTGCGGCATCGCCGGAAGCGCTGGAAAATTCTCCTTGGCCATACCGACAAGCTTGTATTTTTTCCTGTCGCTGATGATTTCCACCCAATGGTTTTCAAGTAACTTGATCTTAATTTCGCCTTCAGGGAGCAAGCGCACGAGCTCGAGTAGTTTTTTCGCAGGGATTGTTCCCGCGCCCTCTTTTTTGATTTTGGCCTCGCAAGACGTGCGAATGCTCAGCTCAAGGTCCGTCGCCGTGATCGTCAGGTGACTTCCTTTGGCTTCGACAAGTAGATTCGACAAAATTGGGATGGTTGTCTTGCGCTCCACGACACCTTGCGTCGTAGAGAGTTCGTTCAACAGCGCGGACTTTGTGACGCTGAATTCCATCGCTTGATGTTCCTCGCGTGCCGTTCCAGGTGCGGTCATTGTAAAGTTTACCTCGATCAGGCCTGGGACGAGGCCTTCCAGTGCATGCGGCCTGGCTACCGTCAGGGAGGTACTTTACTCGCTTTTGAGCAACTTATAAAGCCTGCTTTGTGTACCAACGCTGTGGAAATAGGTGGGAAACATCGTACTCATTGTCTGCTATCGATAATTCACGAAACACCATAATCAATGCAATAGGATGTTTTCCATGAAAATAAAATACTATAAGGCTTGTTGTTGTGATGAGTGCGGTGAATCTGTGGATACCGTTACAACTTCCATTCAAGCTGCGACATAGCGAGGGGGCTCTTCAGGTGGCGGTTTGTGGGAACCGTGGAAAACATTGCGTCCATGCCCGAGTTAATGTCAGATCCTGATTTTTAATCACAGCTATTCACATATTGTCCGCACCTTTTGCAGCGTATCTCCACAGTTCGGGAGTGAGGCAAGAGCGGGCGATACTCAAATCTTGGCGTGGCTGCGCAGCTGAAACTCACCGTGCTGATGACCGAATGTAGCTACGCATAGGCTTAGCTGGTAAGAAAAACTCTGCCGCTAGAGGGTCGCCCGAACAGCGTTGCTACTGCAACGCATCCATCAGGCGTGTGATGGTACGGTTCAAATCCTTGTCCGAACGGCGCAACTCCTCGATCTTGTTGATCGAGTGAAGCACCGTGGTGTGATGCTTGCCGCCGAACTGGCGCCCGATCTCGGGCAGCGAAGCGGTGGTGAGCTGTTTAACGATGTACATGGCCACCTGCCGCGGAAAAGCAATCGCACGCGTATTACTGCGAACCTTCAGATCTTGCTCGCGCAAATTGAAGTGCTCGCTCACGCGCTTTTGGATCAGGTCAATGGTGACGCGCTTTTCCTGGGAAGCGATGATGTTGCGCAGCACCTGTTGCGCCGTCGCCAGCGAAATAGTGGCGCCGGTCAGCGAGGCATAGGCCATCAAGCGCGTCAGTGCCCCTTCCAGTTCCCGCACGTTGGACTTGATGGCGCGCGCGATGTATTCCGCTACGTCATCGGTCAAGCCGAACCGGTCGTTCTCCGCCTTTTTCTGCAAAATCGCAATCTTCGTCTCGAGGTCCGGCGGTTGGATGTCCGCGATCAATCCCCACTCAAACCGCGAACGCAGCCGCTCCTCGATCGAATTGATGTCCTTCGGGAGGCAGTCCGAGGAGATGACGATCTGCTTCTGCTGCTCGTAAAGCGCGTTGAAAGTGTGAAAAAACTCTTCCTGCGTGCGTTCTTTTCCCGAAATAAACTGAATATCGTCGACCAGCAAAACATCCACGGTATGGAAGCGGTCGCGGAAACTGATCATGCGGTCAAAACGCAGCGAATTGATCACTTCGATGGTGAATTTCTCCGCGCTGACGTAACTCAGCCGCATCGCCGGGTTGCGCTTCTTGATGGTGTGCCCGATGGCGTGCATCAAATGCGTCTTGCCCATCCCCACGCCGCCATAAAGGAAGAGCGGGTTGTAGGCCTTCGAGGGCTGCTCGGCCACGGCACGCGCAGCGGCGTGCGCAAATTCATTGGACTTGCCGACGACAAACGTATCAAAGGTGTAGCGCGTATTCAGCTGGTGGTCGCTGCTCTCAAAATCCAGCTTTGACTGCTTCACGCCGGAGACCACGGGTGCCGCCTGCACCGGCTCTTCCTCGGTGCACACGTATTGGACCTTGATATTCGGCGTGCCGATTTCATGGAAGACGGCCTTGACGATATCGCCGTAAGTGCGCGTCAACACCTGCCGGAAGACCGCGCTGGGGATCTGCACGTAGAGAGTGTCGCCCTCGGCCCGGTTCAGCCTCGTCGGCTGGAACCAGGTTGTGTAGGTGTTGATGCTCACCCGGGACTTTACGTGCTCAAGGAATTTGTCCCAAGTGTTAGCCGCTTCGCGCTCACGCCCAAGTTGAATTGCAGTGGTCATCGGAAGAGAAAGGAAAACCCATGCTATTTCCACAGATGTGCAAAAACTGTGGAAAGCAGTTTCATTTCCATCTTTCTTCAAGCTTCGGGATTCTTGCCCGCGCCGGAACGTCTGAGATTGCCCCTGTCGATCCGCGCGCCGCCCGTCAGGAATTATCGGCCCGCGTACTGCTGTTCTTAGACCGCGCGGGATTGTCGCCGATTGACACGTGGGGAGCAAGCGAAAAGTGTGCGAAGGTCCTTGCGAACGTTCACACCCCATGCACAGTTTTTCCACAAGCACAAATCTTGTGCAGTGACACTCGCGCTCGTCAATTTTCGCGGCATTTTTGGATAATTTCTTGTGTACGCGTCTGATTTTTCAGAAAACACACAGGTCTCGGCCTGAGGAAAACTTGCCTTATTTTGAAATTTTTTTGTCCGGCCTATCGAATTCGTAGATGCCCAGCGGGTCGCTGCCGATGATCAGCCGGTCTTTCTCCACCACTATGGTGTTGGCCTCAAGCCGTGCTCCTTGGGGAGTGTACAGCTTGTAGCTCGCTCGCCGGTTCCCTTCCTTGTCGAAATGCAGCAGCGTGTTGTACAGAGCAACCCACACTTCTCCCGTGGCGCGATCGACTCCGACGCCCGTAAGGATTCTCCTTAAAGATGGCTGGTCGCCACGCCGTTCCTGCCGCTCGATTTCCTTGCGCGCGGCCTGCGCTGCGGGCATAGCCTCGATCGCGGTGTATTGGAAATCCTGGCCCGCGTATCCCACGCGGTCGTATTGCCTCACGGTCGGCTCCGGCAAATAGGCAAAGGCGTAGTAAAGATGGCCTAGGGCGTCCGTGGCGAGCTGCCCGATATTCAGGTAGCGGTTAAGTTCCTCGCGCTCCGCAAGGGGCTCCGGATCGCCAAACTCGCGCACGTCCCGGCCATTCTTGTCGAAGACGATTACCAGGTGCGGCTCCCGAAGCGTACCCACGGCGACCTCGCCTTCGGGCAGCGCGGCGGCGGAAATCGGATTCTTCACGGGAATCGAGCGGCTGGGCGCGCCGTCCGCGGAAAAAACACGGATGAGATTCGCGCCGCGATCCGCGACATAGATGGTTCCGTCGGCCGCTCCGTCGCAGTCTTCTCCAAACGAAATCAGGGCATGTCCCTGGCTGGCGACGCCTGAGGCCACTCCAACTTCGTTAATCGATAGAACCTGCTTGCCCTGTGCGTCAAACACCAGCAAACCCGGCGACGGCGAAGCCAGCACGTACAGCCTCCCGTCAGCGCCTCTCTTTACCGCCCGCAGTCCGGGGCCTACACTGGGGAAAACACGCTGTTTGGCCGTCAGGTCGCCTTCTTCCTGGGCCAGCGCTCCTCCCGCCGCAAAGGCCAGAAGACACATCACCGCAAGAATTCTCACGATTGAACCCACCCTCTTTCGCCTGAATCCTCAGATTACTACGGACGTGCGCAGGTTGCCCCGCGTTACGTTCGCCCATTGTTCGCTTTAATCACTGTGAATCGGGGAAGATGGAATTAGTGATTGCGCACAGCCGTGCTGTTCGAAGTTGACTCACTTTCGCGGATATGTATTATAGCCATATATGGGAACTGCACTGGACCGTGAACTTAAAAAAGGCAACGCGGAATTGCTGATCTTGGCGCTGCTTGAGGAAAAGGCCCGCCACGGCTACGAAATTGGAAAACTCATTGCGGAACGTTCTGAGGGCATTGTCCGTTTCCATGTTGCTTCGCTTTACCCTCTCCTCTACCGGCTCGAGCGCCGCGGCTGGTTGAAGGGCGAATGGGAGCCTGCCGGCGGGCGCCGCCGCCGTTTTTACCGTCTCACGGCCACCGGCCGCAAGACCCTCGCAACCCAGCGCGCCCACTGGCGCGAATTCTCTAGCGCGATGAACCGCATCGTGGAGGTGCGCTGTGCATGACTGGAAAGAAATTGTCCGCCGCCGGCTGACTCCGCTGCCGCTGGAACCGGGCCGGCGGGAGGAAGTCATCGAAGAACTGTCGCACCAGCTCGAAGACGCTTACAAGGAAGCGCTCTCCGCTGGTGCCAGCGAACCCGAAGCGCTTCGCCGCAGCCTGGCCCAATTCAACGACTGGGAGAATCTGCGAACAGACGTCTTCCGCGCCGTTAAAGCCGAAGAACTTCCCGTCTGGCAGCAACGCGGAATCCTTTCCCCGAAGCGCCCCTGGGTTTGGGCCGCGCTCGTCTTCTCTCTGGCTCTCTTAGCGCTTTCCGGCTTCCGCCAGGCGCTTACCACGCTCTCCATTCCTATGAAAACAGGTCCTTCGCAAGACGGCTTTTTCTCCACGCGCACTCTCGCTCAGATGGAGCGCCAGACCGCAGCCCAGGCAGATGCCCGCGCTCTTGCCTTCGTCGCGCTGCACCATCCCCACATCCATGAAGCTGCCCGCGCCGCTGAAAAAGCGATTGCCATGGACGCGCACCTCACGTGGATTTCTTCGCGCTTCGCCCGCGCCTACCCGCTGGACCACAATCCTGCTCCGTGGATCGCGCGTCTCATGGCTTGGGACCCCGACAATGCTTTCCCTTACCTGCTCGAGGCGGGCGCATTCTTTGACAAAGCTTCATCCGAAACAGGATGGATGAGCCGCTCTCCTCTGGAACAGCGTCGCGCGCTCGCTGCCGAACCTGGCTTTCTTAATCCCATGCAGAAAGCTTTTGCCGCTCCCAAGTACGACAACTATGGGACCCAGCGTTTCGAGCTCGACCGTGCCGTCTTCCAGCAGCAGGGATGGGATCGTCCGGACTTGTTGATGTTCGCCGAGGCCTCGCGGCCACTTCCAAACCTGCTTGCTACTAGGACCTATGCCCAATACTTGGTTATGGACGTGGGAGGGGCCGCCGAAAAAGCTGGCCGCGATGAAGAAGCCGCGGCCCAATATCGAACCGCTGAGCAGTTCGGCGTTCGCATGCAGCGAGCTTCTAATGATCTCATCGAGCGACTGATCGCCATGGTGATTCGCCAGATATCTTACGAACACTTCGTGCCGTTGCTACGCCATCAGGGACGTATGGAGGAAGCTGTCCTTATGGAATCCGAACTGGCCGATCTGCAGGACGCGTTCGGATTCGCGCGGGAACATCGTGCGGAAGACGGTGCCGCCAGCCGCGCGGCGCCTCTCGTGTTGATTTCTGGTGCCGTCGTCCTTGTGCTTGCTGTGGCCACACTGGCATGGTTGGGATCCGTGATTCTGCTGCGTTGGAAGGAAAATGGGGGCAGCCTTCTCAACTATTTCGCGTCGGTGGCTTGTGCTGCACCGCCCCTGCTTCTACTGGCGAGTCTAGGTCTTTATGGCGCCTACTATCCTTACGTACGCCACGTCGACCAGTTCGAGAACGAAGGCCAACTGGCCCGCGACCTAGGGCCGTTCTGGGAGAGCCTCGCCGGAGTCTGGATGGGGTTGCCGCTCTATCAGGGATCCTGGCTGAGAAACTTGTTATGGCCCGCGGTGTGGTGCGTTGTTGTCGCCGTCATCGGCACGATCATCCTGCGTTGGGTCGCGAGCCGGCGGCAGTCGCTCGGATGATGACGTACATGAGGACCGCGCTGCAGGATCTTCGGTACGCATTTAGACAATTCCTGAAATCGCCCGGATTTGCCATTGGTGTCGTTGTCTCGATGATGCTGGGCATCGGCGCGACGACAACTCTTTTCAGCGTAGTCTATGGAGTCCTGCTTGATCCCTTCCCTTACAAAGACGCAGATCGCATCGTGTACTTCGAGATGCTCAACAAAAGTGGCCGTTATCAGCCGATTCCCGTAAACGCTAGCCAGTTTGATGCCATTCGCAACGTATCTTCGATCGAAGATGTGTTTTTTCAACAACCAGGACGGTTTAAGAATCTCACCGGAGACAATTCTCCTATCGCCGTGAACACCGGCTTATATTCGCCAAACGTGTTCACCTTCCTCGGTGTGCCGCCGTTCCTCGGGCGGGTATTCACCCCGGCCGATACTCCGGGAGGAAATCCCTCGCCAGTTGCTGTGCTTAGTTACCATTTCTGGCAGGAGCACTACTTCGGAAGCCGCGACGTCATAGGCAAGACCATCGAGATGGATCACGCGCCCTACACAGTGATCGGCGTGATGCCGCCCCGTTTCAAATGGTTCGACTCCGACGCGTATTTGCCAGGAAAGCGCACGGCCGATGTACACGACTTTTGGATGGCGTACCCAAAGCTTAAGCCAGGGACGCGCTATCCCGCCGCAGAAGCTGAGCTGCAAGCGCTCGTAGTAGGCTTTGCGAAAGATGATCCCGGTCTTTACGGGCAGAGCCCCCGGGTGAGGATTGTCGCCCTGAACAGCGATGTGTGGGGAGATCGGGGCACCGTCGTGAGTTTGTTTGCCGCGGCCGTGCTGCTGCTGGCCATAGGCTGCGCCAACGCTTCGATTTTGTTGCTGGCACGCGGCGCCGCGCGGCAGCACGAGTTCGCGGTGCGAACCTCGCTGGGAGCCGGGCGCGGGCGGCTTATCCGCCAACTGCTGACGGAGTCGGTTCTGCTCTCCGTCGCCGGCGCGGCGTTCGGCGTCCTGGCAGCATGGTGGGGAGTAAACGCGATGCGCAGGATTCTGCCAGACGATTTGCTTCCGCACGAAGTTGTCCTTCAGCTGAATGTTCCAGTGGTGTTGTTCAGTGCTGTCATTGCGGTGATCACGGGCATCCTCTTCGGGCTATGGCCCGCGTTGGAAATCTCGCGGCCCCACGCTGGCTCCCTGTTCCAAGCAGCCAACTCAAGGGTCGCGGGCAGTACGCACGCCAGGAGGATGCACCGGCTGCCCATCGCCGGACAGGTTGCTTTGACCCTGTTGCTCCTGGCCGGAGCCGGCGGCGCGGCCAAGGCCTTTCTCGCGAAGCTGCATGCGCCACAGGGCTTCGATCCAGATCATGTGTTCTCCATGCGACTCCTCGGACTCCCGATTCCGGCGGGAACGACGAGGCCGGAACGAGCCCTGAAAATCTTCAATGAGGAAGAAACGATAAGGCAAAGTGTCGCCCAAACACTTGGAGTGGCCGAAGCGGGGTGGTCACAAATTTGGAATCCAGGGACATGGGGATTCTTTACCAAGATCGAGATTCAAAGCAAGCCTGCCTTGACCGACGCGCAGGCTGTGTTCACCCCGATCAGTCCGCAATTGCTTTCCGTCCTGCACGTCCCGCTACTGCGGGGGAGAATTTTTTCGAGCGCCGAAGTGCCGCGGCTAGCTCACGTCGCCATGGTGAATCAAGCGTTCGTCAACCAATACCTAAAGGATGCAGACCCGATTGGGCAGAATGTGCGCATCCCGTTTCTCAAGAAATGGGATTCGCCACCGATGTCTTCGAAACCCCTTGATGACTGGATGGAAGTGATCGGCGTGATCGGCGATGCAACAAACGATGACCTCGACCATCCCCGGGTGCGACCGGCGATCTTCTTGCCGAACAGCTTCGGTCCACCGGTCCTCGGGGGAACGCTTTACGTCCGTGCGAGCGGCGATACTCAGACGGCGATGCGTTCCGTCAAGGCGCGGCTTCTCCAGCTCTTCCCTTACTTGGTCGTGCAAGATGCACGTACACTTCGGTGGGAGCTCGACAACTGGGGATGGGGTCGCGAGCGCCTGCTCGCTTCGATTTTCGCGCTCTATGCATTCGTCGGCCTGGTGTTGGCGGCCACAGGACTCTACAGCGTCGTTTCCTTTGCCGTGGTCCAACGCACTCAGGAATTGGGCATCCGCATGGCCTTGGGTGCCGGACGAACGTCGGTCGTGCGACTTGTGCTCAGCTCGACGGCAGCGATGCTGGGCGTCGGCGTAGCCACAGGCTTGCTATTAAGCGCAATTCTTGGCCCGCTTGTTGCAGCATGGGGAGGCGGAAGTCTGTCCCAGCCGTTGACGCTGCTCGGGGCTGCGCTGACCCTCGTGTTAGTCGCGACCATCGCGTGTGTTCTTCCCGCGTTGCGTGCCGCGTCAATCGATCCAATGCAGGTCCTGCGTACCGAGTAGCAACAGCAAATCTAAGCTGCCAGAAGCGAAATTCAGAAGCCGGCGGCAGGACGGCGGGCTCCCCGAAGATTAGCGCCGCCATGGCTGCGATTTCGTGTTAATCAATGCACAAGCGCAGTCGTTCGATCGAGCGTGCACGAAGCCGGCCGGCGGAATTGCGCGCGCCTTCATCGTCCGTCTCGACCAGCACGCAATTCATCTGCACGTCGCCGGAAGCTACCTCAAACCGCGCAGGCAAGCCGTTCAAGAACTTCGTGATGATCCCGTTGCGGTCCATTCCAATCACCCCGCCGTGTGGCCCAGTCATCCCCACGTCCGTGATGTAAGCCGTGCCTTGCGGGAAAACGTGCTCGTCCGCCGTGGCGACATGCGTGTGCGTGCCGACGACCGCGGTCACGCGGCCATCGAGGTACCACCCCATCGCCAGTTTCTCGCTCGTGGTTTCTGCGTGCATGTCCACGAACACAAAAGCCACGTCGGGTGGAATTTTTGCCAACTCGCTGTCTGCTTTCCGGAAGGGATCGTCGATGGCCGTCATAAACACGCGCCCCTGCAGATTCAGCACGGCATACTTCACGCTGTTCTTCGCCGTCCCCAGATACAGCCCGCTTCCCGGATTGCCTTCTGGAAAATTGGCCGGCCGCAGCAGCCGCGGCTCGTGCGGCAGGTATTCCAAGATTTCTTTGCGATCCCAGCTGTGGTTTCCGCCAGTGAGCACATCGATTCCCATTTTCAGCAGCTCTTCCGCCAGCCGTGGCGTAATCCCGAATCCTGACGCCGAATTTTCTCCGTTGGCGATCACCAGATCGATCTGCCGCTGCGCAACAATATCCGCCAGCCGGTCGCGCACGATCTGCCGCCCCGGCGAACCCACGATGTCTCCCACAAAAAGTACGCGCATGTTTTCTGGTGACTGGTGATTCGTGACTGGTGACTAGTGAAACATCGAATCCTGCCGTAACCGCGGCCGTGCTACCAGTCACTAGTCACCAGTCACGCTGCTCTCCAGGTCCGCATCACGAGGTTGAGAAGATAAACTGTCAGATGGCGCCAATCCACTTGATACAAGAATGGAGCGGGCTGCTTGGCCGTGGGGAGCTAGGCCGTGAACCTCTGAAATAGTAGGGCGCCACGAGCCAACCATTAGGCTTTCCTGCCCCGCTCGCGTGTCTTCCTCGTTTCAACTCAGCGAGACCCGCCAGCGGGACAGGCCGTGCACACAGGCTGTCTATCCGCAGCACCTCAGAGATTCGTCATTGGTTCAAACAGCTTTCGCACCCTCACCTGCTTCGAAGTACCGCTCCGCCTCCATTGTAGCCCCCGCGCGGAAGCCGCGTCCAACCGCTAGCCTGGGCTTTGCAAAATGGTTTCGCCGTGCCAAGACCAACCGCCGGAGATAGAATGTCACCCAGCAAGAAAGGAACTGCTCCATGCGCAAGCAACCATTGTTCGTCACGCTCTTCGGATTCTTCCTTCTTTCTCTCGTTTTTAGCCCAGCCGCGCGCGCCAACGAACTTTCCCGCGCACTCCCGCCCGATCAACTAGGCAAAATCAATTTCCCCACAAGTTGCTCTCCCGAAGCGCAAGCCGCCATCGAAAAGGGCGTCGCGCTCCTGCACTCCTTCCAATACAAGGAATCCGAGCAAACGTTCACTGACGCCGCGGCTCGTGACAAGAAATGCGCCATGGCGCACTGGGGCCAGGCCATGGCCCTCTATCACCAGCTTTGGGATTTCCCGAATGACAAAACTCTGAAAGAGGGCCGTAAGGCCATTGAGAAGGCGCAGAAGCTCCACTCCGCGAACGCCTGGGAGCAGAGTTTTCTCAACGCGGCCGCCGCTTTTTTCCAGAGCAAATCCAAGATGTCTCACGCCGACCGCACGAAGGCCTACTCGGCGGCGCTCCAGCAGGCTCATGACGCGAATCCCAGCGACGTCGAATTCAGTTCCTTCTATGCACTTTCTCTGGTGTCCCTCGCGGAAGAAGACGTGGACACCACCGCCGATCTGAAGATTGCCATCGCCATCCTCGATCCCCTGCTCCAGCAGCATCCCGACCATCCTGGCGTGGCGCATTACATGATTCATGCTTGCGACCGGCCCGAATTTGCCGCGCAGGGCCTCGAAGCTGCTCGCCGCTACGCCGCCATCGCCCCAGATTCCGCACACGCCCTGCACATGCCTTCTCACATCTTTGTGCGCCTCGGCCTCTGGCAGGAATCCATCGCCTCGAACATCGCCGCGGTCGCTTCCGGCGCCCACGCTGCGGAAATGCACCTCGCCGAATCTCATTACCAGACGCACGCGATGGACTTCCTCAGCTATTCCTATTTGCAAAGCGGCCAGGAAGCCAAAGCGCGCGAAGTGATCGAGCATACCGATCACGTCGTCGGCGCGAATGACGAAGTGAAGGCTGATCACCGCGCCTATCTCGCCGCGCGAACTGCTCTTGAATTGCATCGCTGGAAAGAAGCGGCAGCTCTTCCGTTACCTGTGATTCGCAAGAACTGGAATGACGTGACCTTTTGGGCTCGCGCCGTCGGCGCGGCACGCAGTGGCGACGTAGCCGGCGCGGAATCCGCGGTGAAGGAACTCACGCAACTCGTTGCCGATCGCGAGGCGCGCGCCCGCAAGAACGGCTACAACGTCTCAACCGAAAAAGCTTCGGATCTCCGCGAAACCGAAGCCTGGCTGGCCTTCGCCAAGGGAAAATCCGACGAAGCTCTTGCGGAGCTCCGCGCCGCCGCCGACCATCAGGACAAAAATGGCGGCGAATCCGTCGGCATCCCCGCCCGCGAAATGCTCGCCGACATGCTGCTCGAACTTAAGCGTCCCGCCGAAGCCCTCGCCGAGTACAAAACCGTTCTGAAGAATTCCCCGAACCGCTTCGACGGTTTCCTTGGCGCCGCGCGCGCCGCGCAAGCTTCTGGCGACGCAAGCGCCGCCCAATCCTTCTACGCCAAACTATCCCAGATTTGTTCGCCAGCCGCCGACCGCCCCGAACTAGTCGAGGCGAAAACCTATCTCGCACAGAAATAACGGCGATAGTTCGTACGTTCGCCAATGTGCAACCATGACGTAACTCTCCTTCGAGTCTTATCACCAGACTCGCGTTCATTCTGCGCGATTGTGCTCGTAACCGTGCATCGTGAGCGCGGCTACTTGTGAGCAATCTTGCGGCGAATATCGGGCCAAAATTCCTTTATTACGATAGTAATCGTGTCGTACCCGACCTGCGTGCCCCAAACGCTGGCAGTATTCGATAACGTCTTGTCGGCGTGCGGATGGTAGCTGTAAGTTGAAATACCGGCGGCTATCGCGCTGCCAACGATTTCAGAGGTGTTGAACTGACTGTGCCCGGAATCCGAACGGGTGACAAAGATGCGGCTCATCGCATACCCGGTCCGATGCCTGAAGCCGCCTTTTCCCAGTTGGTAGAAACGCGGATCCTGGTGCAACGCCGACGGAAGAATCGCGGAAGTCCAGAAGTTCTCGATAGTGCCGTCGGCGAATGCCGCTCCATAGCGTTTTCCGTAGCCTGCAGCGCCTTGGCCATAACCCGGCTCACTGTTTTGCGCTTGGCTCAATCCAGCCAAGAATCCGTACCAGGGGAACTCCACGTAGTCAAACGAGGATCGCGCCACGACCTTGAATTTTTCTCCAGAGCTTAACGGCGGAATCTGTCCGGCGTTCTCAACCGTCAGGAAGTTTGGCAGGGCGAAGAAAAGCCGGTCCTTTGATGTGCCGCTCTGTTCCGTCTGGCTTTTGTTCTTGTCGTTTTTGTCTGCTTCTCCCTTTGCAGGCTGCTGTTGAGTGGACGGCGGTTGCTGCCCAGGTGCTGGATCTTGCTGCGCAAGCGCCGGGACCGTCGCGAGCAGGAGCATACACACGGTCGCCCCTGGACGGATCCAATTGCATGCCCAGCGAGGCGAGCCAATGCAGGCGACCTCAGGAGGCGCGAACTGGCGAACTGCTGGTCGTAGTGGATTCATAGTTTTTCCGAGCTAATGGCTGCTTCTCCACCATCGCAGGCACCTTTCTCCATCCACTGAACATGTCCGTTTTTGTCAATTTGCAGCTCTGAAATGGGGAGGCCTGCCAAATCCGGATGCGCCTCTACCTCCATTTCGACGAATCGATGGGCAAGTTTCAGATAGTCCTCTTTCGTCCAGTCAGGATGCGATTTGATGTGAGCCCGGATGTGGCCATTGAGACCCAGAAAGTATCCCGCTCGCGCGTACGACGGAGCCGTGCTCTCGAACCGCTCGACCCGAACTTTCCCAGCGGCGTCCGCCACCAATCCTCTAACAATCAGTGCAACGTGTCCATCTTGGATGCCCGCGAAAACCACTTCGGTTGCCTTGTTCGCGATCGTCTGGGCAAAGTTGTCGGGCTCTTCCTCGCGAATGCTCCTTACAGCCACTTCATAGGGCTTTCGGGAGACTCTCAGGAACGCTTCCGCTTTCTCTCGCAAGTCCCCGGTCTGCTGGCAGGCAACGTGAACCAATTGGCGCAGATGAAATCCTGCAGGCGCCTCTTCATAGAGACCGGCCATTGCTACGACGCAATTTGGCTCCTCCACGATCTTGCATTTCTCAATGGTACCGTGGGTTCGCGTAACCAGGCAATCCGTCGCGATCACCACTCTATCGTTGGAATGGTCGATCAATGCGACTACGGAAGTCGCCTGAATCCCCAGGGGAAAAGCGAGCAGGCCACCTAGTAACAAGACCGCTCTAAGGGAAGCCAGAACGTCGGCGCTTGTCAATACCAACCATTCCTCCAATGGCCTAGAAGTGGAAGCCCAGCTCCACGGTTTCGCTCCGCGGCGTCACGTAGTGCGTCCCGCTGAACGTAGAGAAGAAGTTGTACAGCGCCACTTTGTTTGCCAGGTTGATGACCGTGAAGCGCAAGCTCCACTTGTAACGGTCACCATGGAAGAGGTCGTCAGCGCCCACGCTGGCGTCAAACAGATTGCGCGGCGCAATCCGCTGAGGATTGTGGTCGTCGTTTTCCTTGCCGAATGCTGGTATCCGGATGTATTTCGACCCAAACTGCGACGCTAGGCATCCACCATCCGGTTGCAAGACCGACGCGGGTATCGGGGTCGTTGGCGTGGCACCGACGCCTTGGCAGGTGAATCCCGCCTGAAATTGCTGGTCGGCGGTCAGCGGCAATCCGGTGAGATTGTTGACAAAGCCGACTTCGCCGGCTCCAATAGAGGCGTTTCCGCCTCCGTCCGCAGTGGACGTTGAAGCAAAGCACGTTGCCGTTGGGGCGGAGCAGGGTACTGCGCCCGCCACCAGCCCATTGTCATATCTCCAGTTAAACGCCACCCACGGCCCGCGTTTCCAGGGCTGGTATTGCAAGTGCGTCGTCTCGTTAAATTTCTCGTCATGATCGATGCGGAAGACGCCGGGCGCGGGCAAAAACGGTATTCCCCCGACTTGCGGGGGGAAATACCGCGCGGCAACCCCGGACAGGACCACGAGTCCCGTGAAACCGTGCAAGTTCGGCACGCTTACGCGAATGGCATACCCGGGAATCTTCGAGTTGTGCCAGTCCAGCGGGAACGCCAGGGGCGAGGCCGCCACGACCCCGAAGTCGAAGCCGTTGTGCGTGTACTTCCAAAGGTACTCGGCGTCCACCACCAGATACTTTCCGAAGGCTTGTTCCAGGCCCGCGTGGAATTCGTTGCGCCAGCCCGGATGAATGAACCCCGACGCACAAGGAATATTCGGCGGCGGCACAAGTACGGCAATCACGGGAATGCTGCATCCCGTATTGGCAATCACGATGTTCTCGTTGAACGGCGTTTCCATGGTTCGCGCGTAAGACAGGCGAAGCACCGTACTTGTGCGCTTGATGTTGTAGGCAACTCCAACGCGTGGCTCCGGCTGCTTGTCGCTGACGAACCCGTTGTAGAGATCCCCGCGAAGCCCAAGGTTAAAGGACCAGCTTCCTTTGGTGATCGTGTCCTGGAAATAGAGCGAGGTTTCTTTCACGTCCGTGTGGCCGTGAAACAAGAATGGTTTTCCGCCCACCTGTGTCAAGTCCACGGATGCCAGCGTCTGGCAAGGACCAACCTCGGTTAGCTGCCGCATCTGCGCGCAGTTCCAGTTACCGCCGGCCGGGTTCGGAATGGGGTTCCCATTTGCATCCAATTGGTTAAACAACGCGGAGAAACCGGGATCGACTGTCGCTAGAGTGTCGTTCTCGGTCAGGAACCAATGTTGAGCTGTGATTCCCGCTTTTATGTTGTGGATCCCTTTCACGTACGAATAATCCGCATGAAGGCCTGCGTTAGTGAGCTTGCGATCCTGCCCGATCGTCTGGGCTTGCAGCGCTGGCGAAAAATCCGCATACGGGTCCGCACTCGGGTAAAAGTTGAATTGGTCCTTTCGCACGAAACCGCCGAACGTGAATATCGCTTTCGCGCTGATCAGGTGCGTCCACGTCGGCGCGAAGTTATAGGTCTTAATCTGCGACCGCTGATCCGTTGGGCCCATAGGAGGCTGAACGCCCGTTGGTACGGGATCGAGCGCCACGCCCGCGGGGCAGTTGAATCCAGCGCTGCAGGTGTGCAATTGCTGGTCCCAGGTGTTGGGATTCTGAAACCAGGAACGCGTAAAATTAAAATTGAGGTGGATCGTGTCCGGGCCGGATACTTGATAGTCCAGGCGGTCGAACACGTTCTCCTGATTTCCTTTGTCGTGCAGCACCGCGATTTCCGGCCCATCCAGGAATCGCCCGGTGTTTAAGCCATTCGCGGCAATGAAGTTCCCCCACTTCTGGCCTCCGTAAGCGAGATTGAGGCCCACGTTTCCGGTGCCAAAACTGCCATAGGTCCCATACACCCTGCCCGTTGGTTTCGTCACTCCCAGGCCGGAGCGCGTCGTCACCTTGATGACGATGCTGGTCTTGTCGCCGAATTCCGCAGGCGGCGCTCCCGAGATCACTTCCAGCGACTGAATGGAGTCCGTGGGAAGTTGGTTGGAAAAAATCTTGCTCTGTTGGTCCGAGACCGGCTGGCCGTCAATGGAAAACGAGTTTTGCGCGTGGTCCCCCATCCCGTGGAAAAGCCCGTTCGAGTCGGCTGCGATTCCCGGCGTCACCAAGGTGACCAGGGAGCTGATCCCCGAGGTTGTGCTTTGCAGTGGCAGGCGGTCGGTGATCGCTTGGTCCACGTCGGTATGAAACGTCGAATCATTCTCGACCAAGTCGCCCCCATTAGCCTCTACCTTCACGGTCTGGACATCTGTACCGAGCTTTAAGTTGATTTGCAGCGTTGTAGGCACAGTTGACCGAACGTCCACATCCTGCGTATACGACGCGAAACCCGCAGCCGTCACCGTCAGGTGATAGGGATTGAAAGGTATGTTCGAGAAGTGGAAGCTGCCGTCATTCCCTGTCGCTGTCTCCCGTTTAAAGCCGCTGACCGGGTTGGAAATATCTACCATGGCGTTCGCTACCACCCCGCCCGACGGGTCTTTCACCACGCCATCAATCGAGCCGGAATTTCCTATTTGTGCTTTGGCTGGCCCGGCTGCGAATAGCACGGCAAACGCCAAAACGAAAATCGTGTAAATGCTCAATCTCTTCAACATTTCTTCTCCATCCCTTCGAGGGCAATTGGCGTTAATTGTGGAATGAGCCCGCCTGAAAAACGGCGGTGACGCTGACCTCAACTGGGCCAGCGCGCGCGGAAATACACTTCAAGGAAGGGGTGTGGAACTAAGCGGTGGGAGGAGCGCGCCCGGCGCGATGCAAAGAGAAGGAATTACTCGGCGCCACGTGTTGCGGTAGCGAAGAATATCTGGTGACGAGTTCGGGTGTGCTGACAAGATCAAACCGCGCCGCCGCCAGCGCCGGCATATGCAGCGCCTGGCAAATATGGCACGCCGGATCGGGCCCATTCGTATGTTGGTGAAACAGGGCCCCGCCCGTAGCAAAATAGAGCAACGCGACGCAAGCGAGTAGCGCCATTGCGCGGCGCGCGGCCTTCCATCCGAAGATAGTTCCCCCAAAGTTCATCGAGCTACACTTTACCTTAGCACCTTTGACGGACGGCAATCCAGTTGGTTGCTATTTATGTTCAAAAAGTGACCCGACAAATCCGATCCGCCCCCACTTTTGTACTTCTCACACGCCGAACCTTGGACTATTTCAAGTAGGCCTTCACGATATCAATCAATTCCTCGGCGGAAGCGGCCTGGGGAGAGTCCTTGGCACGGTTCGGGTCCAAAACGTGGAACCGTATATGACCCTCGACTAGTTCGGCCATCAGGCCATTCAGAGCTCCTCGGCAAGCAGCCACCAACTGAAGCACATCAGCACACTCATGCTCTCCAGCCAACGTACGTTCGATCGCTTCCACCTGCCCGCGGATTCGACGAACCCGGATTAAGAGTTTTTCCTTGTCTCTGGCCGTGTGTGCCATGAAGCCCCGCTTCTATACTATCGCCCAGTACAGTATGTAAGTGCAAGTAAAAACAAGGCTTACGCCCTTGACCGCGCAACTTTTCTCTCCTAAGCTCCGTCAGACAAACTAGATGCAAGCTACTGCGCGGAAAACTTGCCTTCTTATCTTACTCTTTGGCGCCGTTTTTCTGGCGTCGCAGTTTCACTATTGCTGTGACCTGACGGGTGCCCCGTCCGCCTCGCACATCTGCCCGATCTGCTCGACAACTGGGTCTGTGGTTGCCACGCAATCACCGAGCATCGTCATTGTACCCGTCACGGACCGGCTCGAATTCGCTCCTTCCGTCGTTTCGGTTTCCTCAGCAGTTCCGCGCGCCATTTCTCCGCGCGCGCCTCCGGCCCTCTAACTCTCAGCGCTTCTCCCTTCCATTTCCGTAGGCATTTTCTGCTAGTCCCTCTTGCCGGGACTCGCAAGGAGTTTCCACTTGAGAAAAGGATTTACAAGGGCTCTGGCTCTGCTAGCCGCACCCGCTCTCGCCTCGGCGCAGCAGAACCCCGCGCCCCCGACGGCTCCGCCACCGCGGGCGGCAGCATCTCAGCTTCCCTCCGCGCGCGTTCCCATCGAGGAAGCAATTCGCCTGGCTTTGCAGCACAACCACGCTTTGCAAGCCGCGCGCACCACCATCCTGCAAAACCAGGCCTTGGAAACCACCGCGAATCTCCGCCCCAATCCCGTGCTCTCCTGGGACGCGCAGTTTCTGCCCATCTTCCAACCCAGCAAGTTCGACGCCAATTACATCGATAACCAGGCGCAATTTGACCTCGGCCTCGGCTACACCTTCGAGAGCGGCAGGAAGCGCCAGCACCGCTTGCAGGCAGCGAAGGACGTCACCGCAGCGTCGCGCTCCACCGTGGCCGACAACGAGCGCCAGCTGGTCTTCAATGTTACGCAGCAGTTCGTCGCCGCACTTCTCGCGCAATCCACCATTGATTTCACCCAGCAGGATCTCGACAGCTTCCAGAAGACCGTGGACATCAGCGAGACGCGCTACAAAGCCGGGGACATGAGCGAGGGCGACCTGCTCAAGATCAAGTTGCAGATGCTGCAATTCCAGAATGATGTTCTTGCCGCGAAACTCGCCAAGGCTCAAGCGCTCGCAAGTCTGCGGCAATTTCTCGGATATGAGTCCGCCCCCGACAATTATGATGTCGAAGGTGAGCTCGATTATCAGGTGGTGCGCGGCGGTTTAGACGACCTGAAGGCACTGGCGCTCCGTACCCGCCCCGATTTGCAAGCCGCACAACAGAATGTCACCGCTGCCAAGAGCGCTGAATTGCTTGCGGAAGCCAACGGCAAGCGTGATCTCGGCGCCAGCTTCAACTACTCCCACGTTGCCGCCACCAACACCGGCGCGTTCTTCTTCAACATCCAGCTGCCCATCTTTGACCGCAACCAGGGCGAAATTGCCCGTACGCGTTTCGTCATCACGCAGAACCAGGAGCTCGCCAGCGAAACCGCGCAGCAGGTTCTCACCGATGTGGTGGACGCCTACTCGGCCCTTCGCACCAGCGAGCAAATCGTCCAGCTTTATCAGGGCGGCTACGTCGATCAGGCCAAAAAATCACGCGACATCAGCGAGTACGCCTACAAACGCGGCGCCGCCAGCCTGCTTGATTATCTCGACTCCGAACGCACCTATCGCGCCAATCAACTCGCTTATCGCCAGGCGCTTGCCACGTATATGACCGCGCTCGAACAAATGCGCCAAGCCGTCGGAACAAGGACTCTGCCATGAGAAAAACTGTCTTGAGAAAAATACTGTCGCCGGCCCCCATCTTTTCTTTCGCGGCTCTTGCGGCCGGGCTGGCCTTTGCAGGCTGCGGCTCCAGTCCCGGCCAGTCCGAATCAAAGATGACCTCCTACTCTGGAACCGAGTCCAAGGCGGACACCGCCGCGCTCTTCAGCGTTCCTCAAGACCAGATGGGTCACATCCAGGTCGTGGCCGTCGAAAAATCGAAGCTCCCGCGCCTGCTGCGGCTCACCGGCAACGCCACCTACAACGCTTTCAAGACCACTCCGGTGTTCAGCGCCATTGGCGGACCCGTTCACGAAATCCTTGTCGCGCCCGGCCAGACCGTGAGCGCCGGCCAGCCGCTTCTTACGGTGAACAGCCCGGATTATTCGGCCGCGCGCTCCGCTTACATTAAAGCCCGCGATGCATACGCCCTTGCAGACAAGATCTACAATCGGGCTCAAGATCTTTACACCCACGGTGCCATTGCCGAGGCGGATCTTCAGTTGGCGGAATCCGGCCGGACCCAAGCGGAAGCGGACAAGCAAGCCAGCGAAGATGCCTTGCGCGCGCTCGGCTTGAAAGATCCGGAAGCCGTGGTGAAAAACCCTCCAAAGATGACCTCGCAAATTCCCGTCATCGCTCCCGTCAGCGGAGAAATCGTTGAGCGGCTTGTCGGTCCCGGCCAGTTGTTGCTGGGCGGCGCAACACAAGTTTTCACAATCTCCGACATGAGCTCGGTCTGGGTTCTCGTCAACGTCTATCAAAGCGACATGGCCTACGTGCACATCGGCGATATCGTGGACATTACGACCGATTCTTATCCCGAGGTCTTTCACGGAACAATTTCTTACATTGCCCCCGCGCTCGATCCCAACACGCGCACTTTGCAGGCGCGCATCGTTACCAACAACCCCGGCAAAAAATTGAAAAAGGACATGTACGTGACCGCCACTGTGCAGGCCGGTGCGATTCGCGATGCCCTCACCGTTCCCGATGCCGCCATTCTCCGCGACACCGAGAATCAGCCATTCGTCTACGCTCAGACAAAAGTCTCAAATCAATTCGAACGCCGCCTTGTAAAAATTGGCGACAGCCTGGCTGGCCGCACACAAATCACCGACGGCCTGAAGGAAGGCGAACGCGTCGTCGGCGACGGCGCGCTCTTTCTGCAGTTCAGGAATTCTTTGCAGCACTAAAGGAAAACTCAGTCCACCGATCACCATGATCCATCGCATCGTCCAATTCGCGCTCCAGCAGCGCTTCCTCGTCATGATGGTCACCGTGCTTATCATCGTCGCCGGCGCTGTTTCCTTCCAGCGCATGCCCGTCGATGCCTATCCCGATCTATCCCCGCCCATGGTCGAGCTCATCACCCAATGGCCCGGCCACGCCGCCGAAGAAGTCGAGCGCCTAACGACCCTGCCGCTCGAATTGGCCATGAACGGCTCTCCGCATCTGAAGGTGATGCGCTCGATCTCGCTCTACGGCCTTTCCGATGTGCGCCTCACGTTTGACGAAAGCGTCGATCCCTACTTCGCGCGCCAAGTCGTCTTCCAGCGCCTCAGCGACGCGCAGCTCCCGCAAGGCGTCACCCCCAGCATGGCCCCGCTTTTCAGCCCTAGCGGCCTCGTCTACCGATACGTCATCGAGAGTCCGGATCGCTCTCCCATGGAGCTGCACACCTACGAGGATTGGATCATCGAGCGCGCTTATAAGAGTGTCCCCGGCGTCGCCGACGATTCCGGCTTCGGCGGACCGACTATGCAGTATCAGGTCCTGCTCGATCCCGTGAAGCTTTACAATTTTCATCTTCCGGTGGTGCAGGTCCTCAATGCTCTCACCGCCAATAATTCCAATACCGGCGGCGGCTTTTACACGCAAGGCGGCCAGTTCTATTACGTTCGCGGTCTCGGCCTCGTCAAATCCACCGACGACATCGGCGAAGTCGTTGTCGGCAGCAACAACGGCGCCCCCATCCGTATCAAGGACATCGGCCACGTCGAGATCGGCCACGCCCCGCGTCTCGGCATCTTTGGCTTCCGCGACAAACAGAAAAGCAACGACGATGCTGTCGAAGGCGTTATCCTCATGCGCCGCGGCGAACAAACCCAGAACGTCCTCGAAGGCGTCGAGAAAAAAACTGAAGACCTCAACCGTCGCGTTCTTCCTCCTGACGTAAAGGTCCGACCCTATTACGACCGCAGCGATCTCGTCCGCGTCACCACCGATACTGTCGAGTGGAACCTGATCCGCGGCATGGTTTTTGTTCTCATCGTCCTGATTTTTTTCCTTGTCAGTGTCCGCGCCGCCGTCATCACCGCCCTGACCATTCCACTCGCGCTACTCTTTGCCTTCATCTTCCTCAACCTCACCGGTGAAGCTGCCAACTTGCTCTCCATCGGTGCCATCGACTTCGGCATCATCATTGACGGCACCATCGTCATGGTCGAGAACATCTACCGCGAACTTAGCCTCCGTCACGGGCAAGAGTACAAACTCAACGAAGTCATCCTGGCCGCCGCGCGCGACGTCGACCGCCCCATCTTCTATTCCGTCGCCGTCATCATCGCCGGATACTTGCCCATCTATGCCCTCACCGGGCCCGCCGGAAAACTCTTCCACCCCATGGCCGACACTATGGCGTTTGCCCTCGTCGGCGCACTGGTGTTCACCCTCACCTTCGTTCCTGTGCTCGCCTCCTACTGGTTCAAGCGCGGCGTCCAGGAAAAGCCCAACCGCGTTTTCGATTGGGTGCGCGACCGTTACGCCACGCGCCTCGAGTGGTGCCTCGATCATCCGAAAATCACTCTTTTCGCGGCCACCATCATCTTTATCTCGACTCTGCTGCTTGTGCCGTTTATCGGCGGCGAGTTTCTGCCTCACCTCGACGAAGGCGCACTCTGGGTTCGCGCTACCATGCCGTACACCATCTCTTTCGAGGACGCCAGCCGGTTCGCTCCGCAAGTTCGCGACCTGCTCTCTCAATATCCGCAAGTTACTGTCGTCGGCTCCGAACTGGGCCGCCCCGATGACGGCACCGATCCCACCGGTTTTTTCAACTGCGAGTTTTACGTTGGCTTGAAGCCGTACGATGACGCTTCCTGGAAAAAAGGTTCGGTCCATACCAAGGAACAGCTCATTGACGACGTCCAGAAAAAACTCGAAACCTATCCCGGCGTCATTTTCAATTACACCCAACCCGCCGAAGACGCTGTCGACGAAGCGCTTACAGGACTCAAGAGCGCCCTCGCGGTAAAAATTTTCGGCCCCGACCTCGACGTGCTCGAGAAAAAAGCCGTCGAAATCAAAAACGTTCTCGATAAGACGCCCGGCTTTACCGAACTCACTGTCGTCCGTGAACTCGGCCAGCCCAGCCTGATCATCGACGCTGACCGCCGGAAAATCGCGCGATATGGCATCAACGTCGCCGACGTGGAAGCTGTCGTTCAGGCTGCTGTTGGCGGCCAGGCCGCCACGCAAGTCATCCAGGGCGAAAAACTTTTCGACCTCATCGTCCGCATGGAGCCGCAATTTCGCTCCAGCGCCCGTGACATCGGCGATCTGCTCGTGCCCGCTCCCGCCGGCCAGCAAATTCCCCTTTCCGAGCTCGCCACCATCAAGGAAAGTACCGGCGCTTCCTTCATCTACCGCGAAAACAATTCGCGTTATATCGGCATTCAATTTTCGATTGAAGGGCGAAATCTCGAAGGCATCGTCAACGACGGACAAGCCGCGGTTGCCAAATCCGTCAAACTCCCCGAAGGTTACACGCTCGATTGGGGCGGCGAGTACAGCGAGCTGCTCGAAGCCAAAGCGCAATTCATCATCATCGGCCCGCTCGCTGTTTTGCTGATTTTCCTGATTCTTTTTGCGCTCTACGGCAACTTCAAATTCCCCATCGGCATCGCTCTCGGCGTCGTTCTCACCGAACCCGTCGGCGCTCTCATTGCCCTCAAGCTCACGCATACGCCCATCAGCGTCTCGAGCATTCTCGGTCTACTCGCGCTCCTCGGTGTTTCCGTGGAAACCGCCGTCATTCTCGTGAGCTATATCAACAAGCTGCGTCTTGAAGGTAAGAGCGTCCGCGAAGCTACCCTCGGCGCTTCTCTTTTGCGCTTGCGTCCCATTATGATGACCGCGCTCGTCGCCTGCCTCGGCTTGCTTCCCGCCGCCATGTCCACGGGCGTCGGCAGTGACACGCAAAAGCCTTTCGCCATCGTCGTTGTCGCCGGCCTGATTTCGCGCCTGCTCCTCGGCTTCTTCGTCAACCCCGTCCTCTACGAAATCGTCGCCCGTGAAGGCGACGTCCTCCAGGTCTGAAACGCTGCGGCAGTGTCTTCGCGCTGTGTTAGCGACTGCTCTTTTCTGTTTAGGTGCGTGCTTCAGCGCGTCCTCCTTCAGGTGTCATCCTGAGCGCAGCGAAGGATCTCATCTGATCCACATCTCGTCGCAAACAGACAGCGGAGATTCTTGGGTATCGCTCATTTTCTTTGAAACTTTTTCCTCGGCGCTCCGTCTGTACCTATAGCTATCTATAGGAGCGCCATGCTCAAACCCAAAAATGACCTTCTCCAGGGCACCCTCGCCCTCCTCGTTCTCAAAACGCTTGCCCGCGGCCCCCATCACGGCTACGGCCTCACCCTTCATATCCAATCCGTTTCCAAGGACATCCTGCGCGTCGAGGAAGGTTCGCTCTATCCCGCGCTCCACCGCATGGAGCAGGACGGCTGGGTCAGCGCTGAATGGGGCGTCTCCGAGAACAATCGCCGCGCCCGCTACTATCGCTTGACCGCCAAAGGCCGCAAGCAACTTGCCGAAGAAGAAAAAAACTGGGAACGCCTGACGCAAGCCGTGGCCCAGGTTCTCCAGTTCGCCTGAACCAGTCGAAAGGAAGGTGCCCCGTGTCTTTAATCGCGCGCCTGCGAGGCATGTTGCGGAGAGAACGCTTGGATCAGGACCTCGACGAAGAGATGCGCTCGCACCTCGAAATGCGCGCAGCGGACAACCGCGCTGCCGGAATGTCGCCCGAGGAAGCGCGCCGCGAAGCGCAGAAGCGCTTCGGTAACACGACGCTCCTCAAGGAGGACGCACGCAACGCCGATATCGTCGGCTGGCTGGACGCGGCTGCTCGTGATTTTCGTTACGCGCTTCGCATGTTGCGGCGCAGCCCGGGTTTCACCGCTGTCGCGGTCCTCACTCTCGCCCTTGGCATCGGTGCGAATACCGCGATCTTCTCCGTCGTGAATTCCGTTTTGATTCGTCCTTTGCCGTACCACGATCCGGCCGGTTTGGTGATGGTCTGGGAAAACGATTCACTGCACCCCAACCCCCACAACACCGTCTCTCCTCCGAATTTTCTCGATTGGCAAAGCCGCAATACGGTTTTCTCCGGTATGGCTTATATTTTCGACGAACGCGACAGTCTAACGGGAAATGGTGAACCCGAAGAAATCGTCGTTCAGGACGTCTCCGCGAATTTCTTTTCCGTGCTGGGCGTCAATCCCATTCTCGGCCCTGGCTTCACTCCCGAAAACGGCCAGGCCGGCCACGACAACGTCGTCATTCTTAGTTACGGCCTTTGGAAGGAACGTTTTGGCGGCGATCCTGCCATTGTCGGCAAATCCATTGCGCTGAATGGCCATGCCCAGACCGTCGTTGGCGTTGCTCCTCAGAATTTCCAGTGGTTTATCAAGGATGGCTCGCTCACAGGTGCAAAACCGCAAATGTGGTCACCCTTTGTCTTCCCGCAATCGTTTCACGACCACAAGCAGATGGGCCGCTTCATCACCGTGGTCGCGCGGCTCAATTCCGGTGCTAGTTATTCGCAAGCGCAGGCCCAAATGAACGCGATCGCCTCCCAACTGGAGCAGGAATACCCGGATTCCGACGGGCACTGGGGCGTCAACGTCGTGCCCTTGCGCGAGCAGATTTCCGGCGACCTGCGTCTCGCTTTGCTGGTTCTTTTCGGGGCCGTTGCTTTCGTCTTGCTGATTGCCTGCGCCAACGTATCCAGCCTGCTTCTCGCTCGCGCTGCCAGTCGCGAACGCGAAATGGCCATCCGGACGGCTATCGGCGCGAGCCGATGGCGCATCGCCCGCCAGTTGCTGATGGAAAGTTTGCTCCTCGCGCTCATCGGCGGCGGCTTTGGCGTTGCGCTCGCCGTTTGGAGCACTAACGCTCTTCTGGCCGCCAGCCCCGCGAATCTCCTCGACCTTCGCTCTATCTCGCTGGATTTCCGCGTTCTTACTTTTGCCGTTGGCGCCACGCTTCTCGCCGGTCTGCTCTTCGGATTTCTGCCTTCCTACATCTCCGCACACTCGCGAATCTCGGAAACGCTCAAGGAAGGAGGCCGGGGTTCATCCTCCGCCAGCCGCCGCGCTTTCGCGCGCAACGCTTTCGTCGTAACCCAGTTGGGCCTGGCGCTAGTGCTCCTCGCCGGCTCCGGCTTGCTGATTCGCAGCTTTGTCCGCTTGATTGGCGTTGATCCCGGATTTGATTCCGGCCACCTCTTGACCTTCAAGGTCACCCTTCCCAACTCCAAATACGGTACAGACCCGCTGTGTAAGGCTTTCTTTCAGCAACTGCTCGCCAAACTCGTTGCCGTCCCCGGGGTCCGCTCCGCCAGCATGGAAAGTTTTCCTCCGCTTACCGGGCTGGGCGCCGCTACTGCCGTGCACCTTCTCAGCCAGCCTCCGCTCGCGGTCTCGGATCTTCCGGTGGCCAACGTCCGCGTTGTCGGGCCCGATTACCTCGCAACCATGAATATTCCTTTGCGTGCTGGCCGGTTCTTCAGTGCGCAAGAGCTAGCGGAAGAAAAGCACGTGACCATCATCAACCAGGCTTTCGCCGACAAGTATCTCCACGGAGTCAATCCACTGGGCCAGAAAGCCGCCATCTACATGAAGAGCCTGGACGAAAAGGAAATCAAGCCGTCCGAAATCATCGGTGTGGTTGGCGATGTCCATCAGATGGGACTCGACGCGTCCCCCGAACCCACGGTTTATTGGCCGCACTCCGAGCTGGTCATGTCAGGAATGACGATTCTGCTGCGCACCTCAAACGATCCGCTCGCGCTGGTTACCACAATTCGAGGTGAACTTCAGCAACTGGATCCGGAATTGCCGATGGCCGCCGTCGCTACAATGGACCAGCTTCTCGCGGACTCTCTTTCCCGTTCGCGATTCACCATGCTGCTTCTTGGCATTTTTTCCGCTGTCGCTCTGCTGCTCGCTGCCGTCGGTATCTATGGCTTGATCGCCTACAGCGTCACGCAGAGGACCCAGGAGCTGGGCATTCGCATCGCCCTCGGCGCCCAGCGCCGCGATGTTCTGCGCCTCGTGCTCGGACAGGGAGCCCGCCTCACGCTCTTGGGCGTCGCGCTCGGGCTTCTCGCCGCGTTGGCAATCTCGCGCCTCTTGGCCAGCATGCTGTTCGGCGTCAGCGCCACCGACCCGCTCACCTTTGCCGGCGTCGTCGCGTTGCTCGCTACCGTTGCTCTCCTTGCGTGCTTTATCCCCGCGCGTCGCGCCACCCGCGTGGACCCCATCGTCGCCCTCCGTTACGAATAGCTCGCATTAGCCTTACTTGTAGAGGCGCAGCATGCTGCGCCCCAGCTAGCAACATGCCGACATTTCACAGAATGTGATCCGTTGGAATTACAGCGAATGGGATTTTACGCGCAGGGATGTTGTCTGACTCTCAGGCGAGATTCTTCAGCGTCTTCTCGATCAACCCCAGGGTTCCTACGTAGGGGTCGCCAGGGCTGTCCCATTCCATCGAAAAATAACCCTTGTAACCATGGCGTTTCGCAATCTCAAAGGTCCGCGGCAAATCCACGTGCGCGATTTTTCCTTTCTCGCCCACTTCCGTTTCCTTCACGTGCGAGATGCCGTACGCGTTGGCAAACATCGCATCGACGCCCTTGTACGCATACTCGTCGTCGTGCGCCGCCAGCGAATTTCCAAAATCCGGCAGGGCATGCAGCCACGGGCTACTGACTTTTTCGATGACCTTCACAATGAAGAACGGATCTTCGCTGACCGCGTCGTCGTTCTCCAGGTGAACCACCACGTTTTTTGCCGCTCCGTACTCCGCCACGCGCTTGAGGCTTTCCGCGGTGCGCTCCACGTCCGGTTTCGAATCCTTCGCCGCGGGAATGTGCGTCCGCACACTCGGCGACCCGATCGTCACCGCCACGTCAATCCATTGTTTGCTCAGGGCGACGGCGCGCTCCCGCTCCGCGGAGTCCGCCGCGTACGGACTGTACTCGCCGTCCACCGCGATGTCCACGAACGCCACGCCCTCTTTTGCCGCCGCGGCGCGCAGCTCCTCCAGATAAGCCTTGTCCAGCGAACGGAACTGCGGGCTCCACGGCTCGATTTTCTTGATGTTGAATTTCTGGCTGACGTACCCAGCGAACGCTTTCAATTCTATTCGGTAACTGGCGAACGCCCCCGCATTGGCTTCCTCTGGGGTCCCGGCGATGAGATTACGGAACGGATACGACGCAATCGCAATCCGTTCCCGTGCCGCCGCAGGAAAGTGCATCTGAGGGCCGGAGTCTGCCCGCGATGCAATTCGCATTGCGGGCCCGAGCAGAATCCCTGCCCCTGCTCCGCCGCACTTCGCCAGAAACTGTCTTCGCGTATCTCGCTTCAAATCGCTCCTCTATTGCTTCGGAGGCTGCGCCGTCGGCGGCAAAATCCCGTTCAACCGCAAATAAATGGCCAGCGCTCCGTAGTGATCGTACCAATCGTCGCTCAGGATGATCAGCACCGCCGCGCGAGAGAATGGCCGGTTGCCGAACAGCATCATCTGGTCGCCCAGTTTCGAATCGTCCACCTTCTCGAGCGACGACGCACAGTAATCAAATGAAGCCTTCAGCGCCGCCACCAGCTTGTCCTTCGGATCCGTGTCGGAATATTTCACGTCCGGCGCATCTATCCCGGAGATTTTCGAACAAAGACCGTTGTTCGATTGCGCGATGTGCATCACCACGTGCCCGAAGGAATTCATCTCCGGCGACGGCTTAAAGCCATATTTCTCTGCTGGCATCGATTCCGCCGCCGCCACGATGTTCTTTGAGAATCGCGGCAGTTGGGTCTTCACCGCCGCGCTCACCGGGTTGGGAACCGTCCCCAGTTTTGCCATCTCTTGCGCATCGGCGGGAGCCTTTGCTTGCGGCGTGCTCGCCGCCGGCGCCGGCTGCTGCGCCCAAGCACTCCCTGCCGTTAACACGGCCGCAATCACCATCCATCCAAATCTCTTCATAATTCCCTCCTTCGCGAATGCGTTCGAAAGCATACTCCCCGGCCGCCGCGCCAACAACCCTCTTTCTCCGCACTTTCGTTCGCCGCCCGGTCCATTTTGTTTTATGCTGTCACGCTTGAGTTTTTCGCCGGAGGTCTCACGTGATTCGCTTTTCTCCTTCTCTGCCGCTCGCGCTCGTCGCTCTCTTTGCTTCTCTCGATTCGAATCTCGCCCAGGCCCAGCAAATTCCCGAGTCCACCTACCAGGAGATGCGCTGGCGCATGATCGGCCCCACGCGCGGCGGACGCACCCGCGCCGCTTGCGGCGTCCCCAGCCAGCCCAACGTCTTCTACATAGGCGGCGTCAACAGCGGCGTTTGGAAGTCCGACGATTTCGGCCGCACTTGGATGTCCATCTTCGACGCGCAGCCCACGCAATCCATCGGCGCCATCGCCGTCGCTCCCTCCGATCCCAACATCATCTACGTGGGCAGTGGTGAAGGCCTCGCCCGCCCCGATGTCGCCCTCGGCGACGGCATTTACAAATCCACTGACGCTGGCAAAACCTGGACCCACGTCGGCCTCCGCAACACACAAGGCATTCCCGCTCTCGCCGTCGATCCGCGCAACCCCAACCGCGTTTTCGCTGCCGCCCTCGGCCATCCTTACGGCGCGAACGACGAGCGCGGCATTTTTCTTTCTACCGATGGCGGCCAGAATTGGCAGAAGGTTCTCTACGTCAACGAAAACGTCGGTGGCTCCGACGTCGAGATCGATCCTTCGAATCCTGATGCCGTCTACGCTTCTCTCTGGGAAGTCCGCCTCGGCCCCTGGGAAGACGGCAATCAATACAACGGCACGGGTGGCGGGGTTTTCAAATCTCTCGACGGCGGCAAAACCTGGCATCCGCTCACAAACGGTCTCCCCAAGAACATCATTCAAGTAGACGTCGCCATCTCACCGAGCCAAACCAGCCGCCTCTACGCTTCCGTAGCCACCAACGAACCCAGCGTCGGCATTTACCGCTCCGACGACGCCGGCGATAACTGGTCCCGCATCACCACCGATCCACGCCCGGCGGGGCGCATTGGCGGCGGCGATCTCCCCGTTCCACGCGTCGATCCGAAAAATCCCGACATCGTCTACGTCGCCAGCACTGTCACCATGCGCTCCACCGACGGCGGCAAGACCTGGACCAGCTTTCGCGGCGCGCCCGGCGGCGACGATTACCAGAACCTCTGGATCAATCCCAATATCCCCAGCATCATTCTTCTCGTCAGCGACCAGGGCGCGCTCGTCAGCACCAACACCGGCCAAACCTGGAGCTCCTGGTACAACCAGCCCACCGGCCAGCTCTATCACGTCGCCACCACCAACACGTTTCCTTATCTCGTCTGCAGCGGCCAGCAGGATAGCGGCTCCGTCTGCGTCTCCAGCCGCGGCAACGACGGCGAAATCACGTTTCGTGACTGGCATCCCGTCGGCATCATCGAATACGGTTATGCCGCGCCCGACCCGCTCCATCCCGACCTAATCTTCGGCGCCGGCCGCCGCGAAGTTTCCAAATGGTCCCTCTCCACCAACCAGTTTCAGGACGTCACGCCCATTCCCGCCGCTGACCCCAAGTTCCGCGCCGACCGCACGCAACCCATTCTCTTTTCGCCCGTCGATCCTCACATCATGTATTACGCCGCGAATTTTCTTTTCAAAACCACCGACGGCGGCCAGAACTGGCAAACCATCAGCCCCGATCTCGCTCGCGAACACAACGGCGTTCCCGCGAATCTCGGCGACAAAGCCGCCAAAGATCCCAACGCCGATAAAATTCGCGGCGTCATCTACTCGCTCGCTCCTTCGTTCAAGTCTGTGAACACCATTTGGGCCGGCACCGACGACGGCCTGCTCTGGAGCACGCGCGACGGCGGGGCCAACTGGAAAAACATCACTCCGCCCGAACTCACGCCCTGGAGCAAAGTCACCCAGCTTGCCGCTTCGCATTTCGACGACGATTCCGCCTACGCTTCCGTCAGCCGTTTCCGGATTGATGATCTTCGCCCCTACATCTATCGCACGCACGACGGCGGCAAATCCTGGCGTCTCATCACCGCCGGCTTGCCCACAAACTCGCCTGTCGACTCTGTCCGCGAAGACCCCGTTCGCAAAGGCCTGCTCTTCGCCGGCACCGAAACCAGCGTTTGGGTCTCCTTCGACGATGGCGACCACTGGCAATCCCTGCAACTCAATCTGCCGCACACCTCCATGCGCGACCTTTGGATTCATGACAAAGACTTGATCGTCTCCACCCACGGCCGCTCGTTCTGGATTCTCGACGACATCTCTCCGCTTCGGCAGCTCGCTGACGCCACCGCCAAATCCGACGCTTTTCTCTTCAAGCCCGCGTCCGCCGTGCGCGTCCGCCGCGACACCAATCCGGATACGCCTCTTCCTCCCGATGAGCCCACTGCGCTGAATCCTCCCGATGGCGCGGTCATTGATTACTTTGTCGGGCAAACCGTTTCCGGCGCTGTAACGCTGGAAATTCTCGATGGCCAGGGCAAGCTCGTCCGCAAATTCTCGAGCACAGACAAGCCGCAACACACCACGGAGGATTTGGCCAAGGAACTCATTCCGCTGTACTGGATTCGCATGCCAAAGATTCTGTCCGCCGCTCCGGGCATGCATCGCTTCGTGTGGGACCTTCATTACGCTGCGCCGCTTTCCACTCGCTCGGACTATCCCATCTCCGCCATTCCCGGCGATACCCCGCGCTCGCCGCAAGGCCCCATGGCTCTTCCCGGCCAATACGCCGTGCGCCTCACCGTCAACGGTCACGTGTACCCTGAGCCTCTCATCGTGACCATGGATCCCCGCGTACCCGCGTCGCGCGAAGAACTCGCGCGGCTCTTTGAGAAGGAGCAGCATCTCGCTTCCCTGATGACCCAGAGCACCGAGGCGCTTACGCAAGGCCGCTCGCTCCGCGAACAGATTCAGAAGCTCACTGGCAAATCCGCGGCCGCTCCGGCCGAAAACGCAGCGAACCCGCCCGCCGCCAAAATCTCCGGCCCGCTCGCCGATGCCGTCTCTGCTTTTGAAAAGAAGCTAGCTGCCGTTCTCGGCGGCGGCGGTGGCCCGGGCGGTTTTGGCGGAGGAGCATCTCCTTCACCCACGCTCGCCCGCTCCAGCGGCGCCCTCGCCGGCCTCTACGGTGGAATCGATCGTGCCGACGCCGCACCCACCGTCGCCCAGCTCGCAGCCATGGACGCCGCCGAAAAAGATTTCGCCGCCGTCCTAAAGCAATGGACCGACTTCAAGTCCACCGACTTGCCCGCCCTCAACCAACAGCTCAAATCCGCCAGCCAACCCGAGCTCCAGCTGGCGGCCCATATCCGTTCCAGCGACGAAGACTCCGACGACATCGAGTAAATGCAGTGGCCGGTCTTGAAACCGGTCATCCATCGCTGCAGCGGCGAACTCTGTCTGCCATCACGCCTCACCCGCCCCCCGCCAAACCGTCATTTCGAACGGAGCAGGCCGACTTTTTCTTCCGCTTTCGCTCCTGCGATCGAAGATTCCGATCCGGTCGGAAAAGCGTCGGCCTGCGTAGAGAGACCTCCGCCCCATCACGCACGTTCTCTGTGCGTGATGAAATCTCTCTTCGCTTCGACATCTGACCAACAACTAAAAACTAACGACTAAAAACTCCTTCAATCCCCCTACCTCTTCACAAACAAAACGCAATAGTCATCCTCCGGCCAATCGTTCACCACCTTCTCCACCTGCAGCCCCGCCGCCGTCAATTCCTCAATCACAATCTTCTGCGGAATCCCGTGCCCGCCCCGGTTGCTCGGCACTCCTTCCACCGGGTCCAGCCCCGCGCGCGGCGGAAAATCAATAATCGCCAGCCGCCCTCCCGGCTTCAGCGACCGCACCAGTTGCGCGTCAAACTCCGCCGGCTTCGTCAGGTGATGGTACACGCGCCGCAGAAAGATCGCGTCGCAGCAAGCCGCCGGCAGGTTCGTGTCCGCTTCTTTGCTCTCCACCACGATCACGTTTTGCAGCTTGCGTTTCGCCACCTCGGACCGCAGCTCCGCGAGTTTCTTCGTATCAATCTCCGTCGCATACACTTTCCCCGCCGCTCCCACGTGCTCCACCGCCGCAAACGTGTACCGCCCGTCTCCCGCCCCAATGTCCGCCGCGATCGTTCCCGCCTTCCATTCCATCAGCGCCGCCAGCCGCTTCATCTCGTCCGCGGCATCCCCCCGCATCCCCGCGGCAAACACCCCCAGCGCCGCCCACGCCCCAAACACCAGCCACAATCGTTTCCTATTCATCGCATTGGCCTTTCCCCTCTCAATCACTCTAACTTAGACGCTCGCCAGCGCCATCCGTGCGTCACCAGTTTCCGCTAATTCTGCAAACGCGCGGATTTTTCCGCCGCAACCGTTGTTGACAATGCTAGAATGCGTCTGTATATACTTGTATAGCTCTCACTGCATTCAGCGAACCGCAATGGCCAAACGCTTCACGCCGATAAGGCTCGACGACAAGCTCCGGAAATCACTGGATCAGTTCGTGCTCGCGTGGAATCGCAGCGGGGCACCTAAGAGCAATCGGACGCTAGTGATTGCAACGGCGATTGAGCAGTATCTGAAGCGTTGGAGGCCAATGTTGAAGAAAGTTCGGTCCACAGAGAACGCTGCAAAGGCGCCCGACCGTGTTTTGGCTTTTCCTCGTTCCTCGACCAAGCGATCTACAAGGGACTACGGGTTCTTGAGACAAGCCCTTTGAATTGCACGTAGAGATAAGCCATGCTGCACCAAACCTTCATCCACATCCCGGGCATAGGCAAAGAGACAGAGCGCGAACTCTGGAAGCACGGTATTCATAGTTGGGATGATGCCGACAGATTTGAGAAGCGCTTCGGGGCCGTCGGCGCCCGTCTGAACCAGAAACTCGACGATTACATTCCCCGCTCTCGTGAAGCTATTCGCCGCAAGGACGCCGCTTTCTTCGAGCGCCTGTCCACGATGGGCGAAGCCTGGCGGGTGTTTCCTGAGTTTGCCGATGAATGCGTCTACCTGGACATCGAGACCACTGGGCTGTCGTCAGTTTTTGACATGGTGACGATGGTCGGCCTTTATGACGGCCGCAAGTACAAAGTATTCGTCGAAGGCGACAACCTGCAGGAACTACCAGCTCAATTGCTGAACTACTCCGTTGTTGTAACCTTCAACGGTGCGGGGTTTGATCTACGGTTTTTAAAATTAGCATTTCCGGGAATCAAGCTTCCTCCAATTCACATCGACCTGCGCTGGGTCACCCGTAAATTGGGTATGAAGGGCGGCTTGAAAGCCGTTGAAGAGAAGTGTGGACTAAGGCGCGCCGAGTCGGTCGAAGATCTGACGGGCTACGATGCCACGGTTCTTTGGGCAAAACACTTGCGAGGCGAGAAGAACGCGCTGAAGCAGTTGATTCAATACAACACAGAAGATGTCGTCCACCTGAAGGCGATTATGGAGATTGCCTACGACCGCCTGAGTAAGGACACGGCTGCCTTCTTAAAGAACTCGATTGCTCCGGTTTTCACTGGCTTAGCGCAGCTTCCCAAGTCCAACAAGCGCGCCGTCCTCCGACGCGTCTCTTGCCAATCCGACTCAACGGACCTGGTTCCCAGTCTTCTGAAAAAGAGCTCAGCCAACGGAAAGCCTCCACGAATTGTGGGAATCGACCTAACAGGCAGTGAGAAGCGCGCCACAGGTTGGGCACTGATGGACGGCGCCGCCGCAACTACCAAGAGCATCCGGACAGATGAAGAACTCATCAGTGAGACGCTCGCAGCCAAGCCGGACCTTGTTTCCATCGACTCGCCCCTCTCCTTGCCCGAAGGCTATGGCACGCCCGGTGTGCCGATCTATCGCAAGTGCGAGCTGGCCCTCAAGCGAATGGGTATTTCCGTGTTCTGGTGTCTGCTCCCGAGTATGCAAATGCTTACGCGTCGCGGCATTAGGCTAGCCAACGAACTCCGCCAAGCCGGCTGCAAGGTCATTGAGAGCTATCCGGGAGCAGCCCAGGACGTTCTCGGCATCCCGCGCAAAAAGGCCAGCCTGGAAGAACTTAAGCGCGGATTGTTTCGTGCGGGCATCACGGGAGATTTTGTCACTGCGGACATCACGCACGACGAGGTCGACGCAATCACATCGGCCTTGGTCGGACTTTTTTATCTTGCCGATGACTACATCGCCCTGGGTACAGCGGCGGAGGACTACCTGATTGTCCCAAGGTCGGTAAGGTTCAACTATGCGAAGCTCACGCAAATCCTCTCCGCCACTGGGCTCGACGATGTACCAGATAGCCCGAGTAGGATAGAATCCCCGGCGCATGGCCAGCCACTCGCAGCTGCCGCGGGCTGAGCGGCTTGTCGTTGGGATTACCGGCCGCATCGGCTCCGGCAAGACTACCGTTGGCAGGTATTTACAATCGAGATATAATTTTCAATATTTACGCTATAGTGAAATACTCGCGGAGTGGCTAGCGAAGGACCCTGAGAGCAAGGCCCAGCTTCAAAAAGTCGGATGGGAAGTGATGGCCGGGGGAATGCAAGCCGAGCTTAATCGTCGTTTGATCTCAAAAATCGTCCCAAGCGCCGACGTTGCCGTGGACGGTCTCCGTCACCCGCTGGACTACGAAACGCTCAACAATTCTTTCTCCGGTTCTTTCCGCTTGCTGTACATAGATAGCCCTGCCAGGCTTCGTTTTGAACGTCTAAACCTGAAGGGCAAGTACGCGGACTCTGCCTCGTTTGAAGCAGCGGACGCTCATGCCGTTGAGCAACAGATCGATTCGCTCCGCGCAAACGCCACACTCGTCATCCATAACGAAGGCTCGTTGCAGGAACTGTACGCGAAAGTCGTCGAGGCGGTTCGCAGTTTTCGGGAGGAAGGCCAGTCATGAGTCTTTGGGTTGTCGTGGGCGGTCAGTATGGTTCGGAAGGTAAGGGGAAAGTCTCCGCCTTCATCACCAAGCAGGAAAACATCGATATTTGTGTCCGCTGCGGGGGACCGAACTCCGGCCACTCCTTCGTTGACGAGCACGGCAAGACAATTGTCCTTCGCCAGTTGCCGACGGGTTTCGTCAATCCGCGCACCCGCCTTCTCATCCCTGCTGGAGCGCTCATTGATCCCCTTATCTTGAAGCAGGAAATCGAATCGATTGGACTCCCCCGGGAACGAATCGGGATTGATCGCAAGTGCTTCATCATCGAAGAGAAAGACCGCGAAAAGGAGCAAGCCCTAGGCTTGCGCGAAAGACTAAGTTCCACACTTTGCGGTGTGGGCGCTGCCCAATCCAGAAGAGTGCTTCGCGCCGAGGATGCTAGGTCCGCAAGGGATATAAGCAGCGAGCATCCGTGGATAAGCCAGTACCTCACTGACGTCGGCGACGAAGTAAACACCGCGCTCGACCGAGATAAGAAAGTCTTGATCGAAGGCACCCAGGGCTTCGGGCTTTCTTTGTACCATTCGGACCACTTCCCAAAAACGACCTCCCGAGACACGACCGCCGCTGGCTTCCTCAGCGAAGTCGGTTTAAGCCCCCGCCTCGTCACGGAAATTGTCGTTGTCTTCCGGACCTTTCCCATCCGCGTCGCAGGTCACCAAGCAGGTCCCCTAAAAGACGAAATTACTTGGGACCAGCTTCAACAGGAGAGCAGATATCCCAATCCAATTGAAGAACGAACCAGCGTCACTCATAAGATCCGGCGCGTTGGACGTTTCGACTGGGAACTTGCAAAACGAGCTGTGCTCTTCAACAGGCCTACGCGACTTGCAATTAATGGCGTGGACTACCTTAATTTCGAGAATCTCGGAATACGCGAAGAGCAGAATTTGACAGCCGAGGCAAAGAATTTTCTCGACCGATTCTATTCGGACGTCGCGCCCGAAGTTCAATACTTGGGAGTGGGCCCCAAGCTATCTCACATTGTCCGACTCAGCCCATGTAATCAACCGGCGTCACCTGTCCTCCGAGTGGCATGAGTCTATGAGACGTGATCCATGAAAGAAAAGCCCTCAAAATCCGAGAGTCCGAGAGAAAAGGAACGCCAACGGCTCCTCGACCTGATTGAGAAACGGCCCGACGGCGACGATTCTCTTGCTGCAGGCATCCTACTGAGTGACGTAATCGAGCACTACGCCACCAAGTACCATTTGATAGAACCCTTTCAAAAGGAGAATCTTAAGCCCGCCTCCTACAAATTGACGATCGGTAACGAGTATTCTGTCGGCGGGCGCATCCATCAAGTGTCCGACACAGCCCCCAACAATGTGGTGAAAATCCCATCATTCGAAGTGGCCGTAATCAAGACCAGAGAAACCATAAACCTTCCGAAGTTCTTAATAGGTCGTTGGAACATACAAGTTGCGCGCGCATACCAGGGTTTGATTTGGGTAGGCGGGCCTCAGGTGGACGCAGGTTGGGTAGGCTACCTCTGCTGCCCCATCTATAATTTATCCGATCAAGAAGTAGTGCTTAAGTACGGCGACAGTATTGCTGTCATCGATTTCGAAAAAACAACTACATTTCATGAGGGTAAATCCAAGCCGTATCTAAAGCCGGGCGATGTGCCAGACCGAGTATTGTTTGAGGACTATCAATCAGAGAGACTTCGAAGTGCGCTTTCGACTTTCATCACCGGAAGCATAGAGCAATTTAGAGGTCAAGTTAATGCCCTGCAAGCGCGTGTGGACCAATTCATTTCTATAACCTTTGCCGTAATCGCCGTTCTATTCGCCGCTGTGGCCCTATTCTTCGGAAGACCCGAAACTCCCAGCTGGTGGGATCCGGGACTCCTGTGGGTTTGCGTTCTTGCCCTGTTCATGTCGATGCTCGCATGGGTTAACTCGAAATCAGCTTTTCAATGGTTCTCAGGCACCGCCAAAATAATCTTTGAATTCATCCTACTGGGAATTCTCACGATTGCCACGTTCACCTACGCGACGCGCAACCAGCGCCGAGTCGATCAACTGGAAAATCGAATCAAGTCCCAAGAGCAGCGCCTGGAAAAGATGTCTGGAACCACCCAACCGAGAGAAACTCCGACCGACAACAAGTTAAATGAGCAACACAAGTAGCAACTCTGCTCTCCTGCCCCGAATCCCAATTCCCGAGCTTCAACCTTCAGTCCTGTAACCGTGCAAACTGACCATGCAAGCAGCCCCACGCGCAACTCAGCGCGCAGGGCTTTCGGCTCTTCTTTTGTCTGTTTGTCCGGAGCGACGGTATTCTGGCTAGGACGCGTCCTTGATGTCCTCGCGCGCCCGCTTCTCCGCGCTCTTTGCTTCCGTCCGGGAATTGGCATCCGGCTTCAGCACGCGGATCGCTCTGCTCAGGTCCATGGCCTTGTCACGCCACGGGGCCTCGCAGGATTTGACGTCGCCCGCCGGTTTCCCGCCTGTCACATCCCATTTAAGGCAGTTGAACTTGATATCGAGATTGTGGCTTACGTGAAGCGCGGCAACGCAATCGTCCAGCTTCTTGAATCCCGCGCAGGCCTCCTTCAAGCTCGTGCGCGGAGGCAAAACCGCCTGCATCTGCAGCGACAGCTTCTTTTCTTCCTCTGTGTTCGCCGCGAGTTGTTCGCTTGCCGTGGGGCTCGGATCCTTCTTGATCCATTTAATTGGATTGTAGGAACGCGCCGCGGTCCCGGCGGCGCCAAGCAAAACGCCCACTCCGGCAACTCCAACGATGATCCATTTGTTTTTCATACTGGCCTCTTTCGAGGGCGGGCTTGCTCTGGCTTCAGTAGGCCACGCTGCCGGGCTCCCCTTCGAGCGCTTGCAAGGACAGTACTCCCCCAATCCGCCACGCTGGCCCTCAGGCCAGATTCTCAAACTAAGCATCCGAGTGAGGATGCTTATCCTGAGCGAGTCCGCAAGCCGAAGGATCTTTCTTTTCATCACTTTACGAATCCATTCGAATGATAGCTTAAAAAATAGTTGACACATCGGGT
>Ga0207061_1024_pt1 | contig 45348 bp, 47 predicted proteins | sample Alteio_BWMinCont_31_FD_153275 | JGI IMG/M metagenome (GOLD analysis project Ga0207061, IMG submission 153275) | Enriched cells from forest soil in Barre Woods Harvard Forest LTER site, Petersham, Massachusetts, United States -... | ecosystem: Environmental > Terrestrial > Soil > Temperate forest >... | reverse complement strand
ACGATGTGGCAACATATAAAGAACTGTTACCCAACGTGATTGCAGCGTTGCCACCTTCACTATTACCATGAACTTCAATGCCATAATTCGTAACAGTACCTATATTCGTTACTTGGATTGTCGCGGTGCCACCGGATAGATCAAAACCTTGGTTAAAGAGAATCTGCGATCCTCCAACGGTGCCTGAATTGGTTACGGTAATCGCTGATCCATCACCAAATATACATGCCTGCGCAAAGGAAAGCTGAGATTGAATGACACGGCCTACAGCGTTACTTGAATCACCAGCATTAGTGGCGCTATTAGTAACCTGCATAGTGAGATCGGTTCCCGCAGAAAAATCTCCCGCAACACTCATCTGCTCAATGGTATAGCCAATTGAATTACCAGTTCCTGATACATCGTTGTTGATACCGCTATTGGAAATAACAAAAGAAGCACCATCGCCGCCCGTGCAATCATCCCTAAAGTCGACTTGAGGACCATTTAATCCCCCTATACTATTATTATTTTGACCAGATGCATTATTGGTACCGCGCATAGAAACATTAAGCTTAAATTGATCCCCTGCCTCAAAAGTGGTTTCGGAAGCAAATTGTGCTCCCGCAAGCGCAGCGATTGCGTTACCACCACTAGTATCTCCCTCAAAAGTTCCCGTGTTAGAAATGGTAATGGCAGCATTATTTCCAACACTCCCTCCATGAGTAAGATGCACTTGGGATGCAGACGAATCAACGGTATCATTGTTGATGAAACCAACAAAGTTCCCACCGCTCGCAGTGCTATCATCAAATCCAGCATTAGCAATCGTCAGTTGCAGATTATCTCCCGCTTGAAAGCTCTCATCAAGGCGGAACTGACATCCATAACCCATCAAACTTCCCACTTGATTATTAGCCGTTGTAGATGAACTATTAGAACCACTATTGGTAATGGTAATGGAACCATTGTCTCCTATAGTCAATCCTTGCTGAAAATGAGCCTGTTGCCCTGTTATGAGATCTCCAATAAAATAGCCACCTATGCCACGGCCCTCATTTTCCCCAGCATTGGTAACACGTAACGTAAAATCATCACCCGCTTCGAAATTGCTCAACGCATTGAGCTGACAACCACCGGCAGAGCCAACGTTTACATACGTTGTGGAGGCAGATCCAGTGTAATTGCCTGCATTATTGATGGTAATCTGTGCCTGATTTCCTAAAGAACACGGAGTGAAAAGTGCTACTTGATTGGTAGAAACATCCCCAATCGCATCGCCGCCTCTTCCCTCTGCACTGTCAGTGCCACTATTAGAAGCGGTTAAGTTAAAATTATTTCCAGCGCTTAAGTTGCAGGAACCAATCACAGTAGAATCGCCCACCGTACACTGTCCCAGATTCATCCCTGCTACCTGAGAACCACCATTTGTATTAGTGCCCGTATAGGTTCCGCGGTTAGTGACATTGATGGTCGCATTACTGTTGAGCGTGCCCCCTTGTAACAATAAGAGTTGATCGCCTGTCGTGCCAGAGTTTGAATTGATAACGGCAACTCCATGTTGTCCCACGCCAGTACTACTATCGGTTCCAATATTGCTGACGGTAAGCGTAAATCCATCACCTGTTTGTAATCTCTCTCCAATAAAAAACTGATTATCATTCAGATATCCTATGAGATCGGGAAAGGTCGTAGTAGCTGAATTGTTGATTCCGGTATTAGTAATGGTGATTGAAACATCGTTGCCTACAACTCCGGTGGTTTGAAGCGCCATCTGAGAGGCGAAGGTTAACCCTATCTCAGTATTACCAATGCCTGTGTTACTATCATTACCGCTATTTTCTACGGTGCAGCTAACATTATTGCCCACTGCAAAAGCACCTGCAGAATTAAATTGATGACCTACGATAATACCAGCGGAATCGCCAGTCGCTGAATTGGAACCATTAAAAGTTCCACTATTTCCTATAAAAACCGTTACGTTATCACCGGCAGTAAAAGAATTATCACAGCGCAGCTGATCTGCTTCAGCAATACCAATCGAATTACCACCCAGAGCCGTAGTAGTATCAACACCACTATTAGTTGCCGTAATAGTGCCTCCGTTGGCAATGGTGTACGCCCCCACAGCATGGAGATTAGAACCAATAGAACCAATAGAGCGACCCGATTGAGCACCCGTTAGAGAAGCACTATTCGCAGCGGTGATGTTTGCACTACCCGTAGTTCCTGATGAAGAAAGGGAGACCATATCGCCTAGAAATACGGTATTATTGGTATTGTTCAAAGAAAGGGCGGGATTTGTTTGAGCGCCTGTAATCCCTGATCCCGAAAAAGCAAGTGGCTGATTATTGAACGTAAAAACAAAAGGTGAAGCTAAGTGAGTGAAGTCAATTGATGAAACGGAAAATGGAGCACTATTCTCTGTGGGATTGGTAGAAACACCTGGTACGGAACTATCAAAAACTGCAACATCACTACTTCCTGGAACCGTATTGGGGCTCCAATTGGCAGGATCATTCATATCATTGTTAGGATTTTGAGCGATCCAGGTGATTGGCGCGGCTTGCAGGCAACTCGAGAAAAGTAGCGCGATACAAATTTTTTTCATCATAGTTCATTACCTCATGTATGACGTAAACTTTTTCATCACACTAACAGGCAACATAGATTTTTGGCAATAATCGCATAGGATGATTTAATCTAAATCAAATGAATCACCATAGTTGGGGATCACAATAGACCAGCCAAACTGTTTTTCTATCTTGTCTTTGAGTGCCTGAGATGCCTCCGGTTCACCATGCGTTACAAACACTTTTTTAGGTTTATCTTCAAAATGAGCTAGCCACGCTAAAATCTCGTTGTAATCAGCGTGTGCAGAGAGTGTTTCTATTTTTTTTACTTCTGCTTTCACGGTATACGTTTCACCTTGGATCTTTATCTTTTGTGTACCGCTCACCAAAGCCTCTCCACTGGTGCCTTGCACTTGAAATCCCACAAAAAGAATCGTGTTTTTAGGATCAGAGACAAAATGTTGAAAATGAAAGGGCACGCGGCCACCATCGGCCATTCCACTTCCTGCAATAATAATCGCAGGCTGCGCAATCTCATTGAGCTCTTTCGATTCTTCTACAGTACGCGTGTAGGTAGCTACTTTAAACATATCTCTGCACAAGGTGGGTGAAATAACATATTCTTCCGGATACTCACAAAAAAAATCGGCAATCTTAATGGCCATCGGGCTATCTAAAAAAATGGGAATTTTAGGAATCGCATTACTATGCCGTAATTGATAAAGGCAATACAAAATCTCTTCAGTGCGCCCAACGGCAAAACAAGGAATGATAAGAACCCCACCCTTGGCTACCGTTGCATTTACCACGGCACCAAGTGCTTCTATAGAATCGGTGATTTTTGCGGTATTACTTTGTGAGTGGAGCTTGCGGCCATAGGTAGATTCAAGCACGAGGTAATCAGTAGCCTTAAGCGGTGGTGGTGACTTCATGATAAACTGATGTGGCCTGCCCAGATCACCAGAGAAGGTGAGGGTGCGTTTACCATCCGACACAACTACAAACGCTGAGCCGAGAATGTGTCCTGAACGAATGAGTGTGACGTGGAACGATCCACCAATATCAATGACCGTATCATACTCAACGGGCTTAAAAAATTGGAGCGCCTTTTGCGCATCATGCACCGTATACAAGGCTTCCCTCGGTGGATGATCTGGATCTGCCTCTTTCTGACTCCGTTTAGCACGCTCTTCTTGCAACAATCCGCTATCTACCAAAAGAACGGTGCTTAATGCATATGTCCCTTTTGAGCAATAGACGGTACCGTTGAAACCATTCTTGACCAACACTGGTATGTAACCAACATGATCTATATGCGCATGAGTGACTATTATCGCATCGATAGTTCGTGGATCTACGGGAAAAGGTTCCAGATTGCGCCGTGCAATATGCCAGGGACCTTGAAACATCCCACAATCGACTAAAATTTTTTTCGTTCCCTGCTCGATAAGATAACGCGATCCAGTGACTTCATGTACAGCACCAAAAAAAGTTATTTTCATCTTTGCTCCCCCTCATCTTTTTTCATCCGCCCGCTTTGAAATAAGCATAGTGGAGACTTGCTACTCATGTTGACTATTTCGATGAATCTTCAGAAACAACTGCGATAAAGCAACAAAAAAGGCGCAGGATTGTTCCCACGCCTTTGATTCTCTTCTAAAAAACTATTTTGACTTACGACTTGCGACTATAATACTTGTCCCCCAAATAACGGGACGCTAAATTAACCGCAGATAATGTAGTTGTAACACACAGCGCACTAGCTGCCACAGTTTGCATTGCCACGTACTTAACTCGCGGGGCATTGTGTTTTAAAAGCCACTGTGCATAATTGCCCAAGTTTTTATCTTGTCGATACTGGTGATACCGAAAATGGCTCTTTTTCGCATATTTTGCCTTATCTTCTAACACTTTGCTGCTTGTTGCTGTAAGTGCTTTATAACTGAGATATGTAAGAGGCATCAAAAACAATAGATTATAAGTAGTTTCATATTTGTTAAACTTCCGCTTTTCAGACGCATCTTTATCACCAGCAACACATGTACCAGCTACAATTGCTCCCATACTGAGAGCTATAAGTAAACGTGAGTTCATAAAAACCTCCGTAAATATTTTTATTATAAGGTATTATGTTAAGAGTTGATTAACGATCAAAGCTAAGCATAACACGCCGGTCAGGCCACCAACGGCACGGTAGATTTTATCTCTGTTATAACTCCAATCAACGAATCGAACGATCAACTCGCGAGTGGGTTTATCAGCATCAATGAAAAAAGAAAGCACTTCGTTTACTTGCTTGTTGTATGCCATTTTTGCATATGCAAGCGTCATCAACGGTATACCATCATTGATAAGCTCTTGTCTAAGCACTGCTATCTTGACTGCTTTATCATTTGGATCTTCATGAGATGTAAAGAATATGCTATATAAAATAGCGGTATCGTAACCATCGATCGCAAACCAGGCCAATGGATTACTCAGCTCACTTTTTGATACGTACGATTTATCTTTTGCGACCAAATGCCAGCTCACCAATAGCAAGCTCGTCATCAGTATATGTTTGGAGGAGATTTTCATGTAGCTCCTATTTACTCAACTTGAGCATGCACAGCAAAAATTGATGCCATGTTGCATATAAGGCTGATCCAGAAAAAATTCTTAAGATTCATATGGCTTTCTCCGGTCATTATTTGTTTGATACTACCACCATTGTTGCCTGTGGCCGTGGTTGTGCAAGTTCTATCTGTTTAAGGTATACCTGCTGTTGAGCGGCTTGCGCTTGCCGTTCTGCCGCTTGTGCCTGTTGCCTTGCTGCGTGCGCTTGTCGCTCTGCTGCCGCTGCCATGTCAGCTTGTGCTTGCACTTCACGTTGTCTGAGCGCTAACATCTCACGGCGTGCATCATCTTCTTTTTTACGTTCCCATTCTTCTTTAAATGCAGGCGTATCCGCAATGACATCACGAATATGCACCAGATAGTTAAACATCTGTTCTGCAGCTGTTACACGGTTGATATACCGGTACCTCAGCCCACGTATGTAACGCTCCAACGTTGCAATGTTATCACGCAATTGCGCATGATAGTTCACTAATGGGTATTCGCTTTGCACGTTATGCATTTTTGCTATGTGTAATAACTGTTTTTCAAACTGATACGATGTTGTTGAACATTGGTTTCCAAGAGCAATTGCATCTTTATATCGTGCATACAGCTTCGATTCAAATGCAGCAAGCACAAAATATGCACGGTGATCTGCAAAGCGCTGATAGTATGCTCTAAGATAAGCTAATTTAGCCTCAATATCGTGCATCAAACTCACAAGGCGCTCATAGATCGATTGATGCGTTTTATTGCGTGATTTCAAACTCTCAACTGCACCCTTCACCTCTGTTAATGCTTTTTCGAGCAATGTGAGAGAGCGATGCACTGCATCAATGTGTTCTTCAACGTTAATGTGTACCTGCGGCTCTTGGGCACGGCGTACAACCGCTTCAAGGAAATATGCTTCCACATAATTAAGATCACTACCAAATCGTGCTTGTTCAAAGGTATTCACATACTCAGGATAAAAACACTGACCATACATCTGTGCTCTATCAAATGCCTCTTGTGCATCTTTTAGGATCTGCTCGTTTGATTTTTTACATGTTTGAACGATACCGTAAATAATACCGCATACACCAAGAATGCCTGCGCCAATTAAACCCGCAACAAGTGCAGGATTATTCACATTGCTATCATGTGCTTTTGCGGGAGTTGCTGATGTGCATAACAAAGTGAATGCCAAGCTTATTACTACCCGTTTTTGAAAAAATAAAATCATAATTTTTTCCTCGATTTATTGTAAAAGATATTCGTCTATAAAAATTTTACAAATAACTTTTTCATGTAGCCTACTCTTCGTCTGGAATTTGGATCCATTTGTTGCCAGGACCTGGCATTTGGATCCAACGGTTTTTGCCATCATTTAGAATACCGTGAAAAATATGACGAGCGTTTTCATTTACATCTTCATCAGAAAAAGTTTCATTTAAAAATCTATCACCATAATTGCTCCGTTGAGCTTCAGACAGTAGCACGGCCATTTTGACCCGCTCTTCAAAAGATCTTTTTTCTCGATAAAATTCTTGGACGAGACCATCAAGGATTGCAACAATTTCATGTGCATTTTGAGTTGCATCAATGATTTCATCAGAATATTTTTTGATAAGAACTTCTAAAACCCGCTCTTGAAAGAGTAAAACTTTTTCATACTGTTTCCGAGTGGTACCTATATAGACTTGCACAAGATCGTAAAGCGTTCGGCCAACAACCGCAAGATGTACTTTCTTTTCTTTCTGTTTATCTAACAAAGCAACGCTTACCGGCAACTCTAGAATTTTCGTCACCGCAGGGGCTACTAAATCGATGTAATGCTGCTGATCACGCGCATTGCCGATCCGTTCGCTTTCGTAATGCAGTTCATACGCTAAAGATTCTTTAAGCATCTCTACCAATTTTTTATCATCGGCTTGCACATCTTGAGCATCCACTGGCAAGGCTGAAGCCAACATAACACCGATACAGAGCAGATTTTTAACGTTCATAAGACTCATAAGACCTCCATAATACAAATAGATCATATAGGCTATAATAGCATAATCCGCAATAATCGCAATTTCTATACAAATTTGACAATCTGAATAGTTATGGTAGGCTCAGACATATTATTCAAATAATACGATGTAAAGAGGGGTTTGTATGAAAAAACTAACTATTATCCTGGCAGGGCTCATTGGATTTACCTCAGTAATGCCATCCTACGCCCTTGAAGATTCGGCAGCTCAGTTGTCTACCGCTGAAGCGATAGCAGCTATCTGGAAAATGAGCGGCCGGGATACGCGAATATTGTATAGGTTGTTCTTTACCAGAAAAAGCAAAAATAACGACGTAGAGACGGTGATCAATGACGAAGCTGCTCAATGTATTGGTAATGTCCGTGAGGCGTTACAAAAAAATCGTTTTAAAAATACGATAGTGGCACAAATCCTGAAAACATTTGATACTGCAACACCGGTCGAACAGGAAGCGCTGAAAAAAGCAGTTTCTGACTCTCGCGAAGAATATATTCCTGGTACCAACACAGTAGAAGCAGCAACTTTCATTCTCCTATTCCCTGTTTCTATTGCAACGATGCTCAGACAGCAACGTGAACATGACAAAAAAATTGAAGCAAAGCGAGCAGGTATAGCAGTGAAAGATACAACTATCACGTAAACTGAGGTTACATAGGAGGTTTTATGAATTTAAACAAATCAATAGCAAGTAAAGCCCTGATACTATCATCTCTGGCCTTGCTCCCAGGATGCATGAAACAAATACAGGTATCGAGTAATACATTTGCCGATAGGACAATAATTCCCTGTGGATTCTCTGCAGGACAATCATTCTCTATAACATCGGTCAACAGTTCACACCAACTATTCGAAAAAGAAATATCACAAAAAATAGCTTATATTCTCGAAGAAAGAGGATATGAGATTGAATTAGCGTTACCCTCCGATTTTGATTTGTATTATCAGTATGAAAGAACAAGCAGCAAAGAACTTATCAACACCGCTAAATACATTCCTGGCACCGAGCAAACCACCTACGGCACCGGCAACGCGCATGGTAATGCGTGCACGCCTTTTGGCTGCTACCATAATTCTGGATCAGTACACTATCAAGAAACTACTACCACCTCAGGATCCATTGTATATGTTCCTGAAACGGTCACTCTATTCACGCATAAAATCAGTATCGATGTGTACCGAATAAACCCATTCTTGTGTAACAAGAAAAAAGAACTTGTATGGCAGGGATCAGCGATCTGCTGTGATAGAAGTGGAGACCGTCGCTATATTGTAGACTACCTCTTAAAATCGATTTTCAAACATTTTGGAAAAGACACAAGAAAGAATGTTTATAAAGAATATACCGATTGGTTTTAATGGGGTTGACACAAAGTAACCATTATTTGCTACATTGAACGTAGATTAATTTTTTAGGGGCAAGATCTATGAAACAGTCACTTTTTCTCGGGCTTGTAGCATGTCTCTATGCAATAGGCATACATGCAGAAGCTCATCAGGTCACACAAACGATCCATAACACCACAATCACAATTTGCGCGGCACCGCGATATGATATTACCTGTGCCACAACAGAGGCGATCGTAAATCCCGCCAATAGCATGCTGGCGCATGGCGGCGGTATTGCGCGAGCTATCAGCAATGCATCGGGCCCTCAGTTACAAATCTGGTCAAATAAACAACCACTCCATGATGGTGTACGAGTAGCTGTTGGTAAAGCAATTATTTCTCCATCGTTTGATCTGAACAAAAAAACCATCAAATATGTTATTCACACCGTGGGTCCTGATTTTAGTGATCCGCTACAAAAACAAAGTGGTAAAAAGCTCTTGTATGATGCGTGGTATAACGCACTTATTGTCGCAGATAAACAAAAAATAACATCTATCACATTCCCATCAATTAGCACTGGCATCTTTCGATGCCCAAAAGACGTTGCAGCAACCCAAGCGCATCGCGCAATATGTGATTTCTTGAACGATCACCCACAAACATCTGTGCGCGAAATAGTAATTGGCCTCTGGGAAGATACGTGGGAAGCATACAAAACCGCATTTTGCCCTCAACCTTAAACGTAACTTCAGGTGGGTTTCGTGGATTTGAAAAGGGTTGCCGAGCAACATGAAGCTTCCTTGCCCCGCGACCACAACTTGTTATACACTACATTTAATTAACATTACCAATGGACGGGCTATTACATGCATCCACATATTCAAAAAATTCCAGAAGAGGAGATCTTGTATGAAAAAAGTAATACTCTTGTTGGGCATTATTTGCGGAATAACACATGGTAAAGCAATACAGCGAACGTATAACGACGAAGCAACGCGCAAGCTGCAAGCACTCGTCGAAAAAGTTGAATTATGGGCTGGCGTAGCAAAACCAGAATTTCTCAACGAGGTAGAAAAGCTCATACTCGAAGGTGCAAATCCTAACGTTAAAGATCAATTAGATATGCCATTGACAACGCTTTTAATACGAACATCCCAACCTCTTAGCCTTATTCTCTTTCCTGTAGATATCCCCATGCTTGAAAAAACGTTCAAAATAGTTTTAGATCATGGTGCAATTGTGAACGAATTAATTTCAAGCCGCTTTTTTTTGGACCATCTCGCAGATGCTCCTCCTACCATGATACAAATGTTTCTTGACCATATGCCCCTTAAAAATCGGATCCAGCAAGAATATAAACAGGAAGTAAAAAACGAGATTATCAAATCAGTGAAAAAATCTCTTGAATTTGAAACTGAGAAAGTCGCCATGCACAAAAGAAATAATGTGGAACATGCCCGTGAAAAAAACATAGACCCACAAGTACAATCGGCACTCACGCGAGAACTGGAGAAATCACAAAAAGAGGTTGATAGATTACGCAAAACCTTGGAAGCTCTTGAGGGGCCGGCTACGAATATTCAACCCAAAGTCAGCATAGATGCAAAAGAAGGGATCAGAACTAATCCGATCCCTCAATAATACTTACAGACTTTTTATTTGCTGTAATACACGTCAATCAGGAACTCAGTAAACCGACGCATCTCATCTTGGTATTCTTTTAACTTTGCTGCTTTGGTTGCATCATCTCGTATATCTTGCCAATAACCACCGATGCTTGCAATGTCATAAATGTACTCATGGGTAATCATGGTGTCAGGATTTGCACCATCTTTATAAAAGGTCATCAGCAACTCGTGAATTGGAGCAACCCTCATCTTCCTGTACTGCTCCATCTTATCCCATGCAGCAGCTCTTGCTTGCCATAACGGACTTAATTCTGATTCTTCAAGAAGCAAGGCATCACGAATTATCAATTCAGGATGACGCGCTATAGCGGCCTGCTCTGCTTCCTCTTCTTTGATTGAAACCTCTCTTGCCTGGTTTATAAGAAGCTCCAACTCAGCATCCTCTATTTCAAAGCTTATCCATGGATAAAGTCTTCCATGATCGAGATGCCCTTCGCACGATTGCTGCGTTTTAAGACCAAGCAAATTCAGCACAATAATGGTATCTTTAATTTTCTCATCAATAGGCATACCAAGTCCGTCAGTCCATGTATCCACTTCACGTGCCATCTCATCCCAGCGCTGCTTCTTTGCCTCGTAATCGCTATAACACGGTGCTTCAGCTACTTCAGCAAACGCATTAAATGATGCAAAACTGGTAACCACCAAGGAAAGTGCAAGGAGTTGTTTATTCATCGAACGACCTTTCTGATATGGTATAAAATATTCAAGTCTGATATGGTATAAAATATTCAAGCTGTTTGATTCAACTACAACTAGTCTGTGAAAGATAGAATAGCACAAACCTTTATAATCGCAATTTCGAGACGAGTTTGACAATCTGAATACTCTGGAATTAAACGAAGCTTTGAAGTGACAATGAAAAACCCCGGCCTTACAAAAAGCCGGGGTTTTTATTTCCAACATGTGATGAACGTTATATATGGTTAACTAACCATGATGTCAGCGTTACTCCTATAAAGCCACTCAGCATGCCCCCAACAAAGCTTTCACCGTATCTCTTTGTGTTGTTTTCATAGGAATTATTTTTCATTCGAGACATGCTACCAATCAATTCGAATAGGACAGCACTCGCGACACTGCCTGCTGCAAAAGCCATTGTATAATAAGGAGAAGATGCATGAAGTACAACTTTTCTAAACGTTTGCGCAGCTAAAAATGGCGTAGCCCCTACAAAAAAACCGGTACAATATTTTGTGGTACTAAATTTGTTTGTGAAATCACTACACGTTGTTGGTGCTGCTATAAAACACATACCTAATAGTAATGCGGTACGTTGTATCATATAAATCCTTTTGTTTTGAATATTTAATAAAACTTCGTTGCTAATTTACCTCAATTGCTATCAAAAGTCGAATAAAATACCGTATAATTTTTCATCTAAACTTTTCGATAAAATCCAAAATTTACAGTATGCTCTTGCTAAAGTTAGTGTTCTGCTAAAAAGGAAAGGCTTATTGTGGCTCTTCGTTCTGTATATGATCCATGCACTTGTAACAGTGGTAAAAAATTCAAATTTTGCTGCCAGACAACGTATAAATGCGGCCTATGTGGCAATAAAGAAAAACTTACACGTACTGAATGTTGCAACAATCTTATTTGTGATGATGAATCCTCTTATAAGTTATTTTCGTTCGGTAACAACAGTTGCAGCAAAAACCATCGGACTGGCACGCTATGCTATCACCATTATGAAGGGGACCATGCAGGAAGCTGGCTGGACTGCTTAATATGCAAATCTGAGTATCAGGAAGAATTTTACTACTACCTTGCGATGAGCAATTATAATTTTGAAAAACATAAAACACCGCCTCCATGTGCTCCGATACACTGTCATAAGTGTAATAAGCCTATAAACATTGGTTTAGAAGATTCATTTTTTACCAACAATGGTCATGGGTGTGCGCAATGTTGTGGAAATTATTTTTGATCTTGAACAAAAACAATACCCTTTATATTTCAGTCATCGTCTCCCTGCTACATTCTCTACTTTTAGGCCATGGATTTGGTGCTGATACACTTGTATTACTTTCGAATAATAGTTGGCAACAGCTCAATACCATTTGCTATAGGGCCCAAAAAAAGAAAGTTCATATCGCAAGTTACGACACAACATCCTTGTGGCAAACTACTGCACGGGTGGTTCATGGTGGACGTAGCAAAACAAACTGTTATATACGTTTCGGATTCGATGAGCGACTTAAAAATTCACAGCGCCATGATGTTATATGCACACCAACTCAAGAATTTTATAATGCATCAACACGGCAATGGGTTCCTGCGTACATGCTCAAAATGGGCGATAAACTACTCTGTGCAAACAATGCTACAAAAACAGTCGCCTGCATATCTTTGGTCAAAGAATCGCTTGATATTTTCACGATAGAAGTGAAGCACACGCATACTTTTTTTGTTACACAACATTCACTTTTGACTCATAACATGGTCATACCGGTTGCCTTCAGCTTCGGCCTAAGTATTCCTTTCGGTGCTTCTGCTGGGGGTGCTGCAGGAGGTTTCTTTGGTCCTGCAACTTTTGTAGTTGGTGCTGCAATAGGTTGTGCCGTTGGCGCATTGGTTAAAATTGCCTGTAACAGCAAAATGCCTACGTATACCGTCGATACGTATAATGCAAACACTTTCGAGCAGCACATCAAAAAACAACCACAAATTGTTACATTCAACGAGCCACAGGTTGCATTGAGTCCAGATTACAAAGTAACGCAACAAAAAATAGCTACAGCTGGAGAGACCCATGCTGAATATACATTCAGCGACGACAATGAAGATATTCCATGCTTCAGTACTGTGATTCACAATCTACCAAAAGAAAAACCAGGGTGTGGTGACACTACACCACAAAAACCGCTTATCTTGGTAACCCCGGCCGAACCGATGCCGGTATTTCAAAATCCTGGTTATAGTCCACCACGAGAAGCAGATGAGACTACATCATCTGGTGGATGTGGCGTAATCCCAGACGAGCTGAAAGACTTATTCAACAAGCCTCTAATACTCACCACAGACAGCAATAATACTCCTGTTACCGAACACGATCGAATAAGAAAAACTATTGATGATATGAAAACAAATGCAGAACAGGGTAATGATACTGATGGCAAGTCAAAACAATACATCAAAAACGGAGATTTTGAAGATGCAAAGCGAGACTTTGAGAGTTTTATGCCATCGAATGTCAGACCTATTCCTAACGGCCTTGCGGGAGACTTGCCAAATGGTCACACCATAAACGTTCGTGTTAAAAGCTCTGAGGGATCACCAACTCTGGAGATATTTAACCCAGCAAACAAAAAAAAGATAAAGTTCAGATACCACGGTAATAGAATCTAAAAAAAGATAAACGAGGAAAAATTATGACATCAGAAAAAGCAAGAATATGGGAACCCATAAAAAATATCGGGGGACATTACTGGCTCGAATTTATAGTAGACAAGAGGGAATATATAAAAAGTGGCAATTGCACAAAAATAAATAAAGTTATAAAATTTCGACTACGTCACGATAAGGAAGAAAATAAGACTATTGACCTCATCTTTGATGATATAGCCTCCTATCGCATCACTAATGAAAGCTACAGCGATAATTCAATTGATCACATCGAAAGCACAAAAGATCGCAAAGCAAGGGGGCCATGGGGTTTTTACACAATAGAAAATTCTTCGTTTATTGAATTTATAGAAAAACAAACAGGCATACCGGCAAGTATTTATGGTTTTAAGCACTACTACATTGTGAGTATGGATGATATCATAGATATCATTGCAAGCGTAAAACCAATTGTCGAAATTATAGTAGATGGTAAAGTAGTCGAATCGACTGATTCGGGGCGCCATAGCAACATGCTATAACTCATTTCAATTTTTTTCTTAAGACTACCCGCTGTTGGTCTTCAGTGTAAAATTCTGATATAAAGCCGAGCATGCGAAATGCTTCGTAGCCATATTTTTCTTTGAGATTTGGATCATCGTCTACATTAAAAAACAGACGCGCTTCAGATGCTCCTCTCTTTTGTAGCGATTCTAGTGTTCGTGCAAGCAGCGTATAACATTGTGCGTAATCATTTTTTACAAAAATTTCAATAAGGCCTGCACCGCGGATGATCACGGATGCTGTATAGCCTTCTAGGCCGTTGCTTTTATTGCGTATAACGAGTGTTTCGGTTGGTGCAAGGGTATAGAGTGCGGTCACGGGCAGTAGTGAGCTGATGTATGAGCCGAGTGCAGGATCGATATCATGTAACTTTGATTGTCCACGATAATCTCGCTGATAATTAAAAGGGGAAATAGCCCATTCCTGAGCATAAAAATTACTGCTGTAGAGTGTGCTACAACAAAACAGAGTGATGGAAAAGTGGGTTGGTTTCATGGGATTACTCTTTCTTGAGTGTTTTTTTATAGGCATCAGGGATTAATTCTTGAATGGTTTTATGCTCTTCTGCTGAAGCGATAGTTGTTTTATTTTTTTTATCTTGGATGATGCGATAAAGCATTGCTGCCTGTGCACACGAAAAATCGCAAAAGTTGATCTTAGTATGTTCGTCTGGGAAGTATGGTGTTACCATGCGAGCATCTTTATCTGAGATGGTCAAAAAAATGCGGCATCCGAGTGTCGCCATACAAATGATATCTTCTGATTTTTTCATTATCGGTATAGAGTGTATGAAACATTCACGGGTGTCATTATCTTTTATTGTAATATGTATTATCTGCAAGATATTGGTGTTGTGTTGGATGCCAAATAAAAAAGATGGATCCTCGCTATTTATGAGACAATCAAGGGTGCTGAATCCTTTTGCAAAACCATGCTTGTCCCACCAAATTATTGGAATTTCTAGCTGTTCATTATCGATAAAAAAACCTTCGTTACTGCTGCAGAATAAATCTTGGGGGGTAGCTTCTTTACGCAGGTATTGAGTGGGTACAAGGCTGTGAATATCTACTTTGTGCATAGATTCAAAAATATGCATGCTTTTTTTTGGGGCGTCATAGATAAGAATTTGTTTTGTGCCATCAGCAAAAAAACTTTTATCTCTAGAATAGTACATAAAAGATGGTTTGTATCCATTTTTTACTGTTAATGTACTACTCGTTAATGGCTTTGTGAGCTCTTTATAAAGCTCAGGGTATTTGGTCTCTATTTTTGATAGATTGCTGCTATAGGAATTGAAGCAAACTCGTACATCTTGGGGCACTAATCCGTGCGTAGGGTTTATATGGCTTCCTGTGGGGATATAGATACATGGAAGTACCCCAATACTAAAATTAGCCTCAGACTTGGTGAAGATATCTAAATGCCGTACATCAAAAAAGAAATCGTGAAAATCTTTTTGGGAAGTATCTTTAATGATCTTCGTTTTTAGTTCAGTTCCTACGATTATTTCGAGTGCATCATCGAGTGAAATTGTGCCTTCACCTACTTTTGTGAGCGTGGATTTGATGCTCTCATAATCGGGATGTGCTGCTGATATAAATTGAACAACGCAGAGTGAGAGAAGGGAGATTAAAAATAAGCGCATGTGTAGTTCCTGTAAAAATGTTGCTAATAATCATGTGTATTACTCTTTCTTGAGCGTTTTTTTATAGGCATCAGGGATCAGTTTTTGAACGATCGTGTGCTCTTCTGCTGAGGCTATTGTTGTTTTATTCTTCTTGTCTTGGATAACGCGATAAAGCATTGCTGCTTGTGCACACGAAAAATCGCAGTAATTGATTTTTTCATATTCCTGGCCTGAGTAAGGCGTTATCATTGCAAATTTTTGATCTGAAAGGCGAACGATCATACGACATCCAAGGGTCCCTAGGCCAATGGTTTCTTCTAATCGTACTGTCTGAGTTGATACTGATATAGGATGCATGCTCATATCTTCTTCTTTGAACCGTATTAGTAACAACTCATTTTTATTTTCTTCGATACCACACAAAAGAGATGGGTCATCGGTAGTTGTTATGCAACTCAGGGAGGGAGAGGAGATTTTTCGATTCCAAAATAGCGGGATTACTTGAAATTCAGTATGAGTGTTATCTACAAAATAATGGTACTTTTGACAGCAAAAGACATCAGGTGTATTCACTTTTATGGTTGCACGGTTTTTAATAGGGGCAAGCCAAGATATAGGCGCTTCGCTTATTCGTGCTTTGAATATAGTTGAGTTTTTTTTCTGGGTGTCGTAGATAATGGTTGTATCGGTGCCATTCGCAAGAAAGGTCGTATTCTTAGCCACACACATAAAGGTTGGTTTGTATTCATTTAAGATTGATTTACAGTCTTCTAAAGGCTCCATCACCTCTTTATATAAATTAGGATACTTAGTTTCTATCTTGGACAAAATATAGCTATGCCTATCAATATATGTCTGAGCATCGAGAGGAAGGTTTTTTTTGTTGCTATCGCTGAGTAAATTGCAAAAAAAGATTACAAAACGAGTCTCGCCCGGCTGGGTAAATATGTATAAATGCCGCACATCAAAAAAGAAATCGTGAAAATCTTTTTGGTAAGTATCTTTAATAATCTTTGTTTTTAGTTCCGTTCCTACGATTATTTCGAGTGCATCATCGAGTAAAAGTGTGCCTTTTCCTACTTCTCTCAGAGTTGATTTTATATTTTCGTGATCGGGATGTGCTGCTGATATACATTGAGCAACGCAGAGTGAGAAGAGGGAGATTAAAAATAAGCGCATGTGTAGTTCCTGTAAAAATGTTGCTAATAATCATACGCATATCAGTGAGCTTTTACAAGAAGTGCGTTGTTGGGCTATGCCCCGTCACCGCCTAGTGGCTACTTCGGGCTTCCGCCTTCGCCCCATGCTTCCCCCTTCGCCAAGGCTTCGGCGGACAGGTCGCGTAAAGCTTCGCAGGGCACTGCAAGGCTTCGGCGGACAGGTCGCCTAATGACATTAGCCAAACAAAAATCCGCCTCGCCACTGAATGTTCCACTGGCAAAGTGTGTTGTTATCCACATCCCAGATTGGTGCTTCTGCTTCATTACCACTCTGAAATTCAACGTCAAAACCGATACCGATATACGGTTGCATAGCTTTACCGCGGTGGAGGCAATCCCACTGGTAGCCAAGGTAGGCGAATAATTTTTGCGTCAAAATTTGCGGTGAAAGGCCTGATTTTTTATTGAGCTGATCAGTGGAGACGAACTGTGGTGATGGATTATCCACCACAAAGATCTGCGCATCATACGAAGGGCCAAAGATCGTGGCGGTATGTTGCGTGGTGTTGATGGGTAAGTTTGTTATCGTATCATTGGTATTTTGTACGCCCTTGATGCCGAGAGTTTTCTCAGGAATCTTGCCGAGAAGTTCTGCTTTTTCTTGTGTGCGTAAATAGACCTCATACCCAAAATCAAAGTGTAAGCCGCGGTCGAGGTAGGTGGCCATAAAGACGCCGTCGAGCTGAAAGGTCGCGGATACTTTGCAGGGCAGGGTGCTGTAGTTGATGAGCGGTGCTAAGTTACCGGTGGGGTTGCCATCTGTATCAAACGTTTTGACGAGCAGATAACGGCTAAAAAAGCCACTGCTATCTTGACACAAATCAAATGAGCGATGCTGGCGGCCTGCAAAAAGGTGCGTGAGCGCGAGTGCAAGGTATACGGAAAATTCGTTATCACCACTCCCACACCAGATTCGTTGATGGCCTTTGATACCAGCGCCAAGCTCCCACTGATGCGCATTACCAACAAATGGTTCAAAGAGAAATTTTGCCGTTGGGCGCCGTGCATTCGGCGTTGCCATGCGGACGAAGATGCCGAGTGAATGTTCATCATCAAAGAGCGGGTTGAGGCCCAGATCGCAGGTTATGTTGGCAAGCCTACTATCAGATTGCTCACAGGCGATGCGGCCGTATTTAAGTGGTTCGGTCAGTGCGCCGACAGGCTGCGTGCGCATGAGCGCCTCGGTGAATGAGGTGAGCGGCGTAACGGCATCAACGCCAAAATAGTCGGGCGGGAAGGGGATATTTTCTTCAGGATCAGCGATATCTTCGCTGACGCTTAAATTAGTGGATGCCCACACAAAGGGCACCGTAATACGAAAGTAGGTATGACAGCCGAACCATTGATCAAGATCAAGGATCGCAGTGGCAGGAATAACGATGCTCCGATACTGAGGCCTGAAGGTGACGGTGCTTGCAAAAAAAGGTGAAAGGCCAAATTGATCTGCCATGAAATCCATGTTACCACGATTAGGTAGCATACTGCCTGAGATGTTGATGACTGAATCGCCAAAGATCACCGCAGCAAGCTCTTCTGGTTGGAATGATTGGGCAAAGTTTAACGAGATATCAAAAAGATGGGATGGTTTGACCTGATTTTGATAGATCCAGGTGAAATCGTTACGGGCATCCCACTCGCCATTGGTGGTTTGTGGTCGTGGGCTGACGATGCTGTAACCATAAGAGGGGAAAGCGTTAAGCGCTGGTACTGAGACAAGCAGTAGTGCACTTGTTATTATGCGAGAAACCTTCATATACAACCCCCTCTTTTTTCCACCTTATTTACCTAAAGAGTACAAAAGAGATGGTTTGAAGTACAAGTTTTATGATTTGATGCTTCTTTTTTGTTGTATATTAATGGGCTTTTTTTCGCAGGGGTACACGTGTTTGCACCCCTGCACCCCAACACCAGCATGCTGCTGGACTGCTAAGCGGCCAGACAGCCTAGCTACAGCAAATGAAGACATTTGCCCGAACGGCTGGCTTGCCTGCGCTAAAGAATTATTAAATTATTTTCAGAAAAGCTGCCTGTTTACCCTACGAAATTTTAATGTAGTAGGGCGCCAAAGAATTATTAAATTATTTTCAGAAAAGCTGCCTGTTTACCCTACGAAATTTTAATGTAGTAGGGTGCCAAGGACTTTTTTTAATTATTTCAGAAATCCTGTCTGTTTACCTTACGTAGCTTTATGCGAAGTAAGGTATAAAGGAAGATGTTACTCTTCCTTCTTGTTTTCATTTTCTATACAAAATCTAAAATGTTAGAGCTTCTTACATTTTCGTTCAACGTGATCAAATAACGTTGTAGGCTCAGGTAGTTGTAAGAGTTCAATACGTTTTTCAATGGGGGGAGTTGTCCATTTCTCTACCGTTAGATTGGTGCAAGATTGATGTAGTGCTTTGGCTTCATCGCTGCCCGGTTGACTACGTTCTAATAAAAAAGTCTTTTCCGCAAGTGTTTTCTCCAATGATACGTTTTGTTCCTTAACATATTGTTCATAGTATGTTCTGTGGTAAGGCGAGACTGCTTCATCTGCCTCATATTCAAAGTCGCGCCGTATTCGGTTCGATATAAGTCCGGTACCAATTACTAATGCACCCCCCACAAATGGTTTCGCACACATATTGAGGAAATGTCTTGAAAGCGAAGCTGCTTTATTATATGGCATTCTTGAGCGTGCATATTGTACAGTGCCTGTTGTTGTAACAAAAGGGGTTACAATATTATATGCAGTAGTTTTTTCACGGTGATAATTCTTTTTATGGCTATTTTTATGCTCTACGATTGCTGCACATTTTGATAGAACTTGTAGGTTACCTTCTTTAAGCGCATCTTCAAGTGTCATAGAAGTTGTTCCCGTTTTAGAAGCTAAAGAGAAGGTTTCTGGTATTACGAGATATTTACCATACGTTTGCTCGCAAAGAGAACTCTGCAAGGCTGCATTCTTTTTTTGTATTTTAACAACAGCATCTTTTGCGGTTATATACCGATTTAAAAATTGCTGTTCGAGAGGAGTGGGGTTACGAAAATCATCTGGTTGTTGATCAACGAGACTTTCTTTTTCTTTCAACAATTTTGATGCATCTATGACGGAGGTACTTAATGGTAATCCGACCAACATTGCATTCCCTGTCCAGCGCATGGTGGCTTTAAGCCCATTTACGAGCATCGTCTGCATTGAATATGCCGATCCGGTTGCGATGAGACCTGTTAAAGCTATGATCTGAACAATATTTTTGATTTTCATAAGAACCTCTCATTTAAAGATGATTATAGGTATATTGTAGCATTTGTATTCAGATTGTCAATTCAGGGTTGCGGTGAAAGTGTAGAGATGAGGAACTGTTCGACTACGCATAAAGCTACGTCGGATTTGCAACTGGCGTAGGCCTGGCCGCCGTAGCCTTGCCATGCCCTTCGAAGCCGGTAGGCGTAGTAGGGGCGAAGGCTGGCGAGTTTGGGGTATTTGCGGTAATACCCCATAAAAACCTAACGATTTTAAAATAAAGGAAAAGAACCAATGTAAGTAAAAAAGTCGTGTGCTTACACCGATAATATTTCTTTTTCCTTTTTCACTCTCATGTTTTCAGCTTTCTCCACAAACGCATCAGTCACTTTCTGAAGCACATCATTTAATCTATTAAAGAAGTTCTCAGAAATAACTTTGTCTTTCTTGGCATCACGGATAAGGTTCTGGAAATCTTTGCGTACATTGCGGATAGCCACTTTAGCTTCTTCCGCCTTCTTGCCCAAAATTTTAACGAGCTCATCACGGCGCGATGACGACATTTCTGGTAGGCGCAAGCGGATCATATTACCATCATTTGCGGGAGTGATACCGATATCAGATTCGTTAATCGCTTTTTCGATCTCACCCATTATGTTGCTATCCCATGGTTGAATCGTAATCATACGTGAATCGGGTGCTGCGAGTGCAGCAAGGCTTTTGAGTGCCATTGGCGGTTGGCCGTAGATTGACACTTGAAGATCTTCCACCAATGCCGTGTGGGCACGGCCGGTGCGGATTTTGACTAGTTCTCGCTCGAGATGTTTGATCGATTTATCCATCTCCGCTTCCATCGGTTGTTGGAAGCTTTTAACATCGTTTTCGATTAAGGTGATTTTTAAAGACATAGTAATATCCTTACTTTTATGCGCCAATTTCAAAGCGCGCAAAGCGGCGTACTTTGATACTTTCACCCGTTTTTGCAATGACCGCTTTGATCGCTTCATCAACGGTCATCTGATCATTTTTCACAAAGGTTTGATTGAGCAAGCAGATTTCAGACATTAATTTCTGTACTTTGCCTTCGATAATCTGGTTTACAATCTTTTCTGGTTTTCCAGATCCTGCCATCTGTTCTTTAAAGATGCCTTGTTCATGTTCGAGGAATTTAGGATCAACTTGTTCTGGGGAGAGGTAGAGTGGCTTTAATGCCGCGATGTGGAGGCACAAATCGTTGGCAAGTTTTTTAAGATCTTCGGTCCGTGCTACAAAATCGGTCTCGCAGTTGAGCTCGATCAAGACCCCGATACGATCGCCTGGGTGGATGTAGGTTGCAACGATGCCTTCACTTGTCTGCTTATCGGAGCGTTTTGCCGCTACCGATGCGCCTTTTTTACGCAGGAGTTCAATCGCTGCATCAAGATCGCCCTTGGTTTCTTCGAGCGCCTTGCGGCAATCCATGAGGCCAAGGCCAGTATGTGCACGTAATTCTTGGATTAATTTCAGATCTATTGCCATGATTTTTTACCCTAAAATGAGTTATATGTGTAATTCAGTGTGCCAGAAGGATCTATTTAATCAACTGTTGCTACGGGTATTGCGCCGGTAGGTCAATAGGTAGACTGTATAGCGACCCCATGCCAGGCCTGCGATCAGTGCTGATATTGCTACGTCAACGCTCATAAGCATGAGGTTCGTGCGCATTTCGGGTATCAGCGCATAGGTGGCGCCCATAGCATATTTAACCACAAAAAATGAGCAGGATAAAAGAAGTGGAAACCAGCTGCCGGGAATGTGAAAAAGGCGTGTATTTTTATCAAAGCTGAAGTTGGTGTTTCTCGTGATCTGCTGACCAATCATCATACTGACGGTATACACAAGGACCCAGAGGATGAACAAAGGCCAACAGGCGGTGCATGTGAGGTAGATGGAATAAAATGACCACCAGAGAAATATGGAAGGCATGATGCCTAATTTCAACAATGATACTACCGTCGGACGTGTTGCCATAATGCCAACGACCAAAAGATAACCCAAAATAACCCAGACCCAGATTGGTGTGCCGGTAATGATATCGATAAAATTCACGAGAGATCTCCTTGTTATAGGTTTACATTCTTTGTGGTGCGCTAATACCAATCAATTCAAATGCCATTCTGAACGTATGTTGCACCAACTTGATCATCTGAATGCGGCCTTTGCTCAGATTAATGTTAGTAGTATCAAGCACGCGGTTAGCGGCATAATATTTGTGAAATAAATTGGCCAATTCAACCACGTAGTGGGTGAGTAGATGTGTTTGATAGTTGGTACCAATTATTTCAAGCAATGGTCCGAGTGAAGCGATCTTTTTTAAAAGCAAAGCTTCTGTATTGCCAAGATATTGGCAATCAACGCTGGAAGCGTTGTTAAATGTTGGTTCTTGTTCTGCTTTATCTAAAATACTATTAGTGCGGACATACGCATATTGCACGTAATAAACGGGATTTTCATCACTCTGCGTGCGCGCGAGATCAAGATCGAATTCAAGTTGGGCATCTGCTTTGCGGTGGAGGTAAAAGAAGCGTGCTACATCGGGGCCGACCGTTTCGATCACATCTTTGAGCGTGATGATATTGCCAGCACGTTTTGACATGCGGACAGGCATGTTGCCCGATTTTATTTGCACCAGTTGGTAAAGCACTACATCAAGTTTGGTGTTAGTAAGGCCGAGCCCTTGGCGGACTGCTTCAAGCCGGGTTGCATAGCTGTGGTGATCATGGCCAAGAATATGAATGAGACGATTGTTGCCACGTTCTGTTTTATTCAAAATATAGGCAACATCGGCTGCAATGTACGTCAGCGAGCCATCACTTTTTTTAACAACGCGATCTTTATCATCACCAAATTGTGTTGCCTTAAACCAGGTTGCACCATCTTGTTCGTAGAGCATGCCTCGTTTTGCAAGCACGTTGAGTGCATGTTCAATAGCGCCACTGGTGTGCATGCTTTTTTCTGAAAACCAGACATCGTAGGTGATGCCGTAGCTTGCGAGTGTTTCTTTAATCGCGGCGAGCATATGATTTTGTGCGTACTCTTCAAAGAAGTGCATCGGTTTTTCAAGGATCGCTTCGCCATGTTCGCTTAAACATTGCGTGGCGAATTCTACCAGATAATCACCATGGTAAGCATCTTCGGGCAGTTCAACGTTCATGCCAGCTTGTTGTTGGCATCTAATTTTAAATGATATACCAAGCTTTTGAATTTGGGCACCGGCATCATTGATATAAAACTCTTTTTGCACCGTGTGGCCAAGAAAGCTGAGCACGCGTGCGATGACATCGCCCAAAATGCCGCCACGGCCGTGTCCGAAATGGAGCGGGCCGGTGGGATTAGCGCTTACAAATTCGATATTAATATATTCCGTTTTTAAGGCTGCAGGCTTAAATGCGTCAGCGCCATGAGCAAGATATTCTTGTGCGATCGCGCTCCAGGCCGATTCGGCTAAAAAAAAGTTGATAAATCCGGGGCCTGCGATCTCCATGCGCGCAATAAGTGGGTGCTTAAAGTTGTTGGTGATCAGTGTGGCTACTTCGCGGGGTGCTTTTTTGAGTTCTTTGCCAAGCACCATTGCGGCATTAGTGGTCAGATCGCCAAATGCTTGCTTATGTTCATCAAGGTTGAGTTCAAGGGTTAGCTTTGTGGCCAGCGCCGGTGCAATGCCAAACTGGGTAACGAGAGCATCGCTAAAATTCTGCTGGATTTGCTGAATCGTATTCATAAGTCTGCTTTGTAAAAAACGGTATATACGGTAAAATGTATAGAAATTGTGGGGTTATGTCTAATGCGCCGTTGCGCGCTTACGTAAGGTTTAGTGGTGTCTACTGCATTAAAAACAGCGGTATTAGTCTCTGGCGGCGTTGATAGCGCCGTTGCATTGCATATGCTCGCCACAAGCGGGCGATCAGTGACCGCATTTTATATCAAGATCTGGCTGGAAGATGAGCTTGCCCATTTGGGAGCTTGTCCGTGGGAAGAAGATCTTCAGTATGTGCGTGCCGTCTGCGAGCAGTTAAAGGTGCCACTCGAGGTGATTTCACTCCAGAAAGAATACTGGGATCAGGTGGTGGCCTACACGATTGCGGAAGTTAAGGCGGGCCGCACTCCAAATCCTGATGTGCTTTGCAATAGCCGTATTAAATTTGGTGCTTTTGTGGCTGCGATTGATTCTTCGTATGAACGAATTGCTTCGGGACATTATGCGCGGATCGAACGAACTTCAGAGGGTATCGCTCTCTGTGTAACCCCCGATTCCATTAAAGATCAAACCTATTTTTTATCGCAACTGACCCCGCAGCAGCTAGAACGGCTCGAATTTCCTCTCGGTCACCTGACCAAAACTGAAGTGCGCGGTTATGCTCATCAGCATAATTTGCCAAATAAGGACCGGAAAGATAGCCAGGGGATCTGCTTTTTGGGCAGTTTTAAGTTTAAAGATTTTATTGCTCACCATGTGGGTGTACAAAAAGGGCCTATCGTTGAATGGGAAACTCAGCAAACGCTCGGTACGCACGATGGGTTCTGGTTTTACACCATTGGCCAGCGGCAGGGCTTAGGCCTGGGCGGTGGGCCGTGGTATGTGGTGGACAAAGATCCAAAAACCAATACCGTTTTTATTTCACGCAGTTATTACAGCGACGACAAAGTGCGTGACCAGTTTATTATCCGAGCCACTGCATGGCTCGGAGCAATGCCAGAGGATGGCGAAAAAGTTCGCGTAAAGTTACGCCACGGGCCGCACTATCATGAAGCACAACTTTTTGCCGACGCTGAAGGATATCGGGTAAAACTTGCAACGCGTGATCAGGGGATCGCTGCGGGGCAGTTTGCTGCCTTTTATCGCGGAGATCAATGTATAGGCAGCGGAGTGATAGAACTATGATCGGCGATCGCAGCAAGGCGCTCTGGAGCACGATTCCAGCCCATGAGAAACGGATAACACTATCCACTGCATTAACAATACTGCGCATTCTGCTGACGCCGGTGATTGTCTTTGCGCGCATGGAGGGAGCCTGGGGGCTTGCCTGCGGCCTTTTTATCGTTGCAGCGATTACTGATTTTGTGGATGGTTGGCTTGCGCGGCTGTGGAATGAACAGACGATCTTGGGTGCCTGCCTTGATCCGGTGGCCGATAAAATTTTGATTGTTGCTTGTTTTGCCGTTTTTGCCTTGCAGGATACCACCGCCCTGGCGGTGCCGGTTTGGTTTGTGGTGACGATGCTTATCAAAGAGTTGATGCTCTGCGTGGGCGCATTGTGCGTCTATATTCATACGGGCCACATAGAGCTACGGCCAACACTTCTTGGTAAAACCACCACGGCGATTCAGCTGTTGGTAATCGCTTGGCTTTTTGCCTGTCATTTTTTTGTCTGGATGCCACTAAGGACTCATACGCTTGTGATAGGCTTTCTTTTTTGTCTTGTGGGGATAACACTGGTGCAATATGGCCGCATTGGCTTACGGCTTTGGTATGGAGCTGACTATGAATAAAAAGATGGTTATTGTTGTGCTACTTGCAGGTATTGGTCTCCTTGGTTCCCTACTACGCTCTTCCTCCTCCGTTAAAACTTCCTCCTTCGCTCTCCGAGCTACGGCGGACGTGACGGCGGACAGGTCGAGCTCCGAAGGGCAGGCCCTACTACGCTCTGCAAGCTTCGAAGGGCAGGCAGGTGAGTTTACCAAAAAAACAACCCGCAAAGAGAAGGCGCAAGCTGAGACAGCTTATAACGATTGCGTCCAGCTGATTGATATGCTTATAGAAGAAAGCTGCAAAATCCAGCAAAAGCTTGCCGATCTGACGGCACGGCTTTATAAAAAGCTCCGTTCCTGTGCAATGGACGAAAAACCTGATTTGGTGCAGAAAGAGACCCGCGAATTGCGGGCAGTTGAGCAGGCGCTGAAAGTGCTTAAAAATCAGCTCCAGGAGCTTGAAAAGGCCATTGCCGCCACCGAAAAAGCGCTTTAAAATTTGACAATCTGAAAACTTTGTGTAATATGATAAAAAGGTTATTTTTTAGCTCTATTACAGAGGTTTTACTATGTACAAATCTATTTTTAAACGTTTTTTATCGCTCATCGTGTTTTTTGGTTTAACTTCTCAAGCCCTAGCGGCCCCCTCCTATGATTTTTTTAAAGATAGTTCAGTGCGTATTGATGAGGCGAATGAGCTCCTGAGAAAAACACCGAGTGACGTGGCCCAAATAGTGCTCTTTCTGGAAACACTGAGAGATTCTTACTACACTCACCTTGACCGTATCGAATCAGCACTTCCGTACTGGGAGTGGGCAAAGCATCATCCCTATCGCTATACCGCATCTCAATTACCGAATAAATGGTTTACTCACGAGAAAAATCAGGCAGAGATCACGCGTATCCATACGATGGTCAACGCGGTGCGTGAAGTCTATTCAAAAGAGTTCGGTATTATTGTACGGCTGCTTGCCGCACGGTGTGAAGACGCGCTTGATGATGCAGCATGGTTCGCAGAGGTGCAAAAAGGTGTTGCAACACTTTTATCAACACCATTAAAAGAGCTGAGTACCGCTGAACTGATTATCCAAAAATTAGCAGATCATGAGCACGAGGTTGCTCAGATGGTTGAAAAAGTGCAAAAGCCAGGATGGTTGATGCGCAACTGGCGATTGTTACTTACAACAGCAGTGGTAGCAGGTGCGGCAACCTATTATTATGCGCATAATCAAGATTTTATACATACATCTGCATTCAATCTAATTGAAGCATCAAAAAACTCTTGGGAAAACAATTTTGTTAAGCCAGTCTCTGAATTTAAAAACGAATTAGAAGCCGCATCTCGTTTAACATCTCATAAGACACAAGTTATAGATAATGGTGAGGCTTATTTGGATGAGTTGAAAAAAGAAATAGAAAAAACAACATTTACATATCGTTTATTGGGTGGTCAAAAAGGCATCGATGCTATATTTAAATATGCATGTTCTCGTAATGCGAGATTAAATGATGTTGCAAACCGTGGTGATGAAGCGTTGCAATCAAGTAGTATAAGTATTAAATTATTTCAACTGATGTTTCCTGTAGCGGTAACTGCTATTGGTTATACATTATCACGTGCAGTATTTAATTGGTTTACTACGCGAGATCGTAGTGTGCTTGTAAGCCGTTTACGTCAAGTGCAACAAGTGCTTATCCGTACCACTCATGCAGTTGAGCTTTCTGATGCTGAATATGGCCGTATGCTTTATTTACTGATGAAAGCGTATGATCAAGTTGCAAAAAACGTATTTTCTAACGAGCGTATCGCATTCTTGAATGATCTTAGTTACATCGCTGATGCGCAATCATCAGTAAAACAAAAACGAAAAACATTAAAAACGATGTGGCATTCTTATCGTTCATTGCGGCAAGCTGCGTAGTCCGAGGTAGCAAGTGAAGCCTTGTGAGACGCGAAGTCGGATGCTTTTCAGGAATTTAAATTCTGGTAGGCTCAAATAAACAGTTTTATTATTTTTACTACTGAGGTATACCAGAATGGCTTCCTACAATCGTATTATTTTGATGGGTAACTTAACGCGCGATCCTGAATTTCGTCAACTTGCATCAGGGCAAGGGGTATGCCGTTTAAGTTTGGCTACCAACCGTCAATTTAAAAATCGTCAATCAGATTCGCTCGTGCAAGAAGTTTGTTATATCGATATCGATGTGTGGGGAGCGCAGGCTGAAAGCTGCCGTCAGTATTTGCAAAAAGGGCGTCCGATACTCGTGGAAGGTCGCTTGAAGTATGATACCTGGCAAGATCAAGCTGGTCAGAATCGCAGCAAACATTCAATCGTTGCCGATCGCGTGACCTTCTTGGGTAGTCAAGGCGCTGCAGAGGCAGATGAGGCGGGTAAAGAAAGCGCCGAACCTGAGCCCGCTGCAGAGAGTTCTTTTCAGCTCAATCCTAACAATCCGGTAGAGCGGGATCTTATGCAGCAGCTTGAAAAAGCTAAAGCAAAGATTCAGGGAGCATCTTCCTACGCTAAAGCTTCCACAGACGCGGAGCCGAGAAAGCAAGCACCTAAAGATGATCAAAAGCCAACTCCGCAACCCATGGAGTTTGTTGATCAACCTCCATTCAAAGACGATTTACCATTCTAACTTAAACCAATAGCTGAAGATTTATGCCCCTGTAGTTTGTTACAGGGGCTTTTTGCGTTATATAGGTCCTTTTTTGCAGGTAATCTAGCTACAAATTGACAGGGAGAAATGTTTTTTGCAAAAATGAGGGTGAAAGATGGCCTTTAACTGAAAGTTAGGTGAAGCTATGAGAATGGGTAAAATGGGGGTCTTTTTTGTGTTGTGTCAGGTATCTGTTGTATGGGCAGTCGATATTTCGCGCGCAAACCCTGCGCTGACGCAAGTATCACGCCAATGCATCAAAATCTGGTGTTTGATACGTAATCTTGTTGAGAATGCTGGCGATGACGCGACTAAAGAAAAAATCGAAGAGACCGTATTAGTCGATCATTTGGATACTCTTTTGTGCCGTGTCATGAAGGTACGGGACACACTCTCTCATTATGGCACCAATCCTGTATCTGATAGGCAGACAGCAGAATATATCGATAGTTCTCTCGATTGCATCGGCCAGTATACATACGATCTGAAAGAGCGCTATCCCTGCAGTTGGAGTGATGTTATTCAAGAGCAGATATTTCGAACGCAAGAGGCGTACGTCAATCACGTTTTACCGCGTCTTACCAAGTAATATCAAGCCCCACGGTGATGCCGGCACTCGAACGTGCAGCGGCATTGTCGCCGCTAATATGCTGATTATAATAAGCACCAATGCGCGGATGGATGGGAAAATATGATTGAATAAACTCATATTCAATGCCATAGTGGAGCGTGTGCATATGCCAGGTAGTGCTTTTAAAGAGCAGCTGAGATCCAGCATCGTGGTGTGCGCCGGTGTAGGAATAGCCAAACCAACCTGAAAGGCCAATCAAAAAGTGATCTGTTTTGAAATAAGGCTGGAAGTGCCACACGAGCGGGTTCTTGAAAAACTGGCATACGCTGGCGTGCATGCCAACGGTCAGCCAATTGAAGATTCCGAGGGCAAGGTCTCCTGCCACCGGAATACCCCAGGATGGATAGCCATAGGCCGTTTCTATGCGCAATACGGGGAGTGGGGGGGTATGAGCAGGGGTTGCAACGCCGGCTCTGAACATAAAATCCACAAAGTCAAGGATGGGAAGTAGATCATGGTTGATGCCCCAGCCCAACAGAAGGCTGCAGTTTTCATAGCAGATACCATTTTTTAACGGAGTGAGCGGGCTCGCCTCGCGTAGTTTGAGTGTGGTAAGCGGCATAGTTGCCTCGCCAAAAAAACCAACCCCAAAGGTTTGATACCAACTGAGGATCAGATCAACTGCATTATAATTTTCTTGAGCTGCAGAGCCGAATGATGCACCCACGTAAAGATCCCACGAATCGATATAGCTGTTGGTAATATGGGTATCCCCGCTCCAAAAGGGTGCGGTATAGCGGTTAGGGACCCAAAAAAAGGGCTGCGTGGTGCCATACAAGCATAGCAATGTACCATACAGAGCTCTCACATTAATTCGTTTCATGCAGCTCATAATACCGTATCTTTTGGGGATGGGCTATCTTGAGCTCCCGAGGGTATATGATAAGCTTAAATATGTTGTTACAATTAGCCTTTTAAGTATTTGAGAGCACATGGAAACAGAAAATAACACGATGGTTGAATCTAGTCAGTTAGAAAGTTGCAAACAAGAGCTCGAGCGCTGGAAAGAGCTGTATCTTCGTTTACAAGCTGACATGGAAAATATGAAGCGCCGTATCCATAAAGAACAAGAAACGCACATAAATCGCGCAATGGAAGATCTTTTTACTGATCTTTTGCCAATAGTTGATAACTTTGACCGCGCACTGTTGGCAGCTTCCGACTACTCTGGCGAGGACCTGTCCGCCGTAGCCTCGGCGAAGGAGGACCAGCTCGTGCAGGGGCTGACTTTGATTCGTAAAGAGTTTGCGCACACGCTTGAGCGTTATGGGGTTCGTGAGATGACTGAAGTAACGCACTTCGATCCTGAGCTGCACGAAGCACTCTCTCAAATTCCCGCTGATAATAACACTGAATCGGGTACGATTCTGATGGTGCTTGAAAAGGGGTATTGGTATAAAGATCGAGTCTTGCGTCACGCAAAAGTTACCGTTGCATCATAACCCGCCTATGCTCGTGAACGAGCGACGGCGGATACATAAAAAAGGGAGAGACGATGTCTCTCCCATATCTGTATCTATGTTGCAGAGTTCCTATTCAGTTTCGCTATCAGAATCCCAATCCTCCCATGTATTTTCGCCAGCTTTTTGTTTTGCCATTTCTTCTGCGGGGATAGGTTCAGTTGGGACTTCACCACGTTTCCATTGTGGTTTTTTCTGTTTCATTTTTGCTTTTAATGCCTCTTGATCGAACAAGCTTGCATCAATACGAGCAAAATCATTGATGGCTTTTTGTGCGATATCTATAAACCGTTCGGCATATGTGCCTAGTATATTAGCAATTTCTGCTTTAGCATCTTTACGTCCTTGCGATCTCAATACTGTTTTCTCATTTTGTGCATAGAATTTTTTAGTTGCATTGAGTGCATTTTTCAGCGAGTCACGCGCCTTTGAGAAAGAACGAACTTGATTTTTGTATGTTTTTAGCATCTGATTATTAGTTTTAATGAGGTTCAGATTGCTATTGAACTCTTTGAGTCGGGTGACTATCGTCCCTGTTTCTTCTTTAACTTGGGCATATATTTTTTTGAGCGTATCGCTTTTGTTCACTTTTAGATTTTCTTCTATCCATCTATTAGTGTCGTTTCGAAAGTTATTCAAAGTGGTTATGAATTTACTTTCTTCAAAGATATTTGGTGATGTGTGTAAACTGATGTTATTAGCATCTTCTACTATTTCTTCTACAGTGACTGCCTGATAGCTTGTGGTCCATACAGCACTGATAATTATGAGCAATAATTGTTTCTTCATGACCACTCTCCTTTTATTCGCCCGAAGGGCTATACATTTTTAAAGCTTTTGTGAAATCAGTTTCTTCTTTCATGAGATTAGAGGTTGGTTTAGGCATGTTTTTGAGTGCTGGTGTGAGCATATAGGACTCTTCTTCGATCTCATCTTCTAAAGGCTGTATGGTTGATTCCATAGTTGCTGCACGCGGCATATCTTCAGCTTTAGCTACAGGTTTTGCGTTACGCGCTTTTTCTTGTGTAAACATTTCAGCATCGATATAGGCAAAGTCGGTGATTGCTTTTTGTGCAACCTGTGCAAAGGTCTCTGCATAGGCTTTAAGCACGTTGGCTATTTCTTGTTTTGCATCCTTACGCGCCTGCCTGCGGAGCAGAGCTTTTTTATTTTCTGTTTCGAAGTTACGTAAAGAGCCACCAGGCTTGAGTTCTTCTTGTAATTGATCACGATCATGTCTAAAAATTGATGTTTGTTCCTTGAACTCTTGCAACACTTCAGGTTTATTCATCTCATCAAGATGCGTACTGAAATCTTTGAGCTGTTTGACAATGGATTCAGCGCGGTATTTTATGTGGTCATATATCAGGCTCAAGGTATTGCTATTGTATTTTTTTAGTTGTCCATCAAGCCACGTATCTATAGAGCTGCGCTGAGCATCGATACGATTGTGAAGCGATGAATCTTTAAAAATATTTTTATAAAAATGTTTGCTTGTTGTTTTCTGTAAATATTGTTTGATGTTAGTAGATTCATTTATAAGTTCTTGGCTCGTTGCCGCCTGATAGCTGGCAGTCCATGCGAATGTTGCAAACATGCATAATAGTTTTTTATTCACTGAAATCTCCCTTTTTTTGTACCAAATTATGGCTTATTTTAATGTAGGCACTTCTAAATCGGGTAAATCATCCATATCTATATCGGGTATGTCTAAATCTAAATCATCCCCATCTTTATCTTCTTCAACAAAAGGGTTGCCACTGCCTGTCTGTCGACCCGAAGAGCTCTTGCGTTTCTCACCTGAGCTACTCTTTCGTTTCTCAGATGTAGACTTTACACGAGCTACCGGAGCTACCGGAGCTTGTGGTTTTTGCTGTCTCATTTTTGCTTTTAACGCCTCTTGATCGAAATGGCTTGCATCAATACGAGCAAAATCATTAATTGCCTTTTGTGCGATCTTGATGAACGTTTCAGCATAGGCTTTAAGCACATCAGCTATCTCTTGTTTTGCAGCTTCAGTTTTTTGGGTACTGAGAGTCGGTTTTGTACGCTTTGTGAAACTATCAATTTCTTGTACAACTTTCTTGAGTTTGTCGCGGTTTTTTGAAAAATAGGCTGCCTCTTTTTTGAACATATCTAATATTGCTGTATTGGTTTTAATCTTTGAAAGATTTTCGTTGAATCCCTTTAAGTGGCCTGTGATATTTTCAGTGCAATCGGTGACTTTATCACGTAAGCCGCTGAGTGTATCACTCTTATTTTTTTTTAACGCGCTCGCTATCCATTTATTCGCTTTTTTTTTCTCGGCATTGATTTGACCGATAAGCATTTTGTCTTCAAAAATGTTCGGTGATTTTTGTATGCCTTCTTTATTGAGAATCACAAAACCGCTAACTAATGTGGTGGGCTCCAGCTCCATCTCCATTGAAGCTTGATAGGCTGTTGTCCATGCAACACCGGTAATTATGAGTAATAATTGTTTCTTCATGACTATTCTCCTTTTTTTATTCGTTCATTTCCTACAATTCTGGATTAGCTTTTTTAATCAACTCTATATTTTGTTCTGTAAAAAAGAGCATGATATCTGCTAACTTCTTTTTATCAGAACGGATGCTATTTGCGTAGATTTTTTCAAGTTGTTTTGTGATATTTTCGAATGCCATAAGATGCCATCCGAGTTTTTTAAATCCCGCACCGTGTTTATTGCCGGTAAGCCTTTCTTCTTTAATATCGTTAATAAGTCTGGTGAATTCATCAAAAAGGTAGACATCCCACAGATCAAAAATATTATCACATTGAAAGATACCGCTGCCATTGAGGGCGCAGGTGCCTTGAAAGTTACCTTTTCTTGGGCTTTTTTTACCGTTTAAGGGACCTTGTTTTTTCATGATATATGTAGTGAGGTCGTCGCTTAATTTCACCAGCTCGTTCAAATTTACCGTTCTATCGTAAAGATTCGGTGCTTGGAGCACAGGTTTGAATGTAGCACTAATAGTATTGATAACATCCATCGTTGATTTAAAGTCGGTAGCAGCACGCGTGCTGACAACTATACAAAGAGTTGTTATAGCTACGGCACATCGGGTATTCATAGATTCCCCACATTACTAATCATGCGTTGCGCAAGTGCAAGGTTTTTTGCCGCAAGCAACGCAAGTAGGTTAATAAGATCTTTTTGTACTTTGGTGAGTGGTAATAACTGTTTTTTACCAATTTCATCAATCTTGCCTTCAAGTTGTTTGAGCATAGTTTCCATATGCCAGAATTCTCTCAGTATTTTATCTCGCATTGTTTTATTAGTGCCGATTTTTTCACTTCTTTGAATGAGTTTTAGAAGATTGAGTGCAATTTTTTGCAGTGTTGTGGCGTTCATTGTAATATATTTGTTTTTACGGCCAAGAGGGCTATTTTTGCTGATGTCATTTTCTACCATGATGAAATTGACTGCCTGTAGAGCTGCAGCGGTCATATTATCAGGATCCATAGAGCCAACAGGAGCATCATATGCATTAGCAATGCTATTTATAATGCGTGTAAATTGATCTGAATAGGCATCGGCAGAAAGAAACGCGGGTATGCAGAGAGCACCCAATACGAGTAAGGCATTTTTGGTAACCATACAACCTCCTTCTGCCGTCGCCCCTTATGGGGCTATGGCGTGATTAGCCACGCCGTAGCATTTTTGCGTAGGCGGGTATTTACCACTAGAATATCTATTATTGGGTAAAAGAGGCAATAATTTTATTGAAGATAGTTTAAAAGCCCGATGACAAGCTCAATAAAGATGAGAATAATAACCAAAAGGCTCAGGGTATCTTCCCTGGTGGCGTCAGTTTTGTGCTGGTACATCATTTGGATATCTTCGATGATAGCCAATTTACGATCAATGGCGGTACGCCAGGTGATAATATCGAGTTTTTCGATGAGCAGGTTGTAAAGTTCGGCAAAGTAGGGTTCACCGGAGAGTTTTATGGTGTTTTCAAGCCGTTCGGCGATAACAGAGATATCCACTTTTAATTGGCCCAGAATTTCGATAGGGTTGGGCGAAAGGGCACTCAAAAGAGGAATATAGGCGGTCAGTGGCAGTTTTTTTATCTGCCGCTCGTAGAATTTATTCAGTTGCTGATCGAGCGTGCGATCAAAATACTGGAGTTCTAAGCGCTGAATATTGGCGAATTCGAGTAAATCGAGGATCTCTTCATAGCCGGTTGGGTCTTCATAGGCAAATGCCACGTCAGTATCGATGATAATGCGTTCATCTTTAAAATAACCAACCGCAGATTCAAGGATCTCTTTTGTTTGATCTTCAGAAAGGATCTCTGTTTCAAAGCGGAGCGTTGATGCGATGATATGGTTATAGCGGGCTTGGAACTCTTTTAGATCAAGTTTTTCAGGTTCTGGATTTACCTGGATCAGCACATACGAGGAGCGGGTTTCAAAAAACTTTGGTTTCGAAATAGCGGATTCTATTTGCTTAAAGATCGATTTAGCATCTAAAATGCTTTGCTCTTCAAAGTTATCAACCCATTCGTTAAAATCTTTGCGTACATTGTGCAGAGTTTCAGAGTAGGGCATCTTATAGACCAGTGAGAGGGCACCAAAGCTGTGTAATTTAACGCTCACGCAGCGGGGGCTTGTATGCGGGTGCGGAAGCGCGATACCGAGGGGTGTATGATAGTTTTTAAAATATTTGGGGATCGTAAGGGGCGTGATTGACACCTCTTCAAAGGTACGCAGTTTATTAAAGTTGATATCTTCACCGATATCAAAGGCATGGAAAAAGTAGATGGTACCGGAAAAGTGGTCAGGGTTCGTTTTGGGAAGGTTCGTATTCATAGTAATCGTTTCGTGCAAGCTTTTATCTTACGGTACCATACTGTACTGGTAAGGTAAACAATACCAGCGTATCAATGTGGTTATTTCTTTAAAATGCTCAAAAACGCCTCCTGAGGGACTTCCACAGAACCGACCTGTTTCATCTTTTTCTTACCCTCTTTTTGTTTTTCAAGAAGCTTACGCTTACGAGTTATATCACCGCCGTAACATTTTGCCGTTACATCCTTGCGGAGTGGCGCGATCCGTTCGCGGGCTATCACCTTTGAACCGATGGCAGCTTGAATAATAACTTCATAAAGCTGACGTGGGATCGCTTTGCGGAGCCGTTCTGCAAGGTCGCGGCCAAGGTAGTAGGCCTTGTCAACATGTACAATACACGAAAGTGCATCGACGGCATTGCCGTTAAGCAAGATATCCATTTTGACCAACTTGCCCGGTTCATAACCTGCTGTTTCATAGTCAAAGCTCGCGTAGCCGGAAGAGCGTGATTTGAGCTCGTCATAAAAATCGGTAGCGATTTCGGTGAGGGGAAGCTTATATTTGAGAATTACGCGCTGGGCATCAAGAAAGTTCATCTCTTTCTGCACGCCACGCCGATCTTCACAGAGGGCTAAAATAGCACCCAAATATTGGGATGGCATAATAATCGTGCCATCGATCATCGGTTCCATCACCTCTTCAATAGAGCCTGCATCAGGGAACTCTGAGGGGTTTTCGATATCAAGCATCGCCTCTTTATGTTTGATCTTTATTTTATAAAGCACACTTGGTGCAGTTGCAATAATGGAAACGCCATATTCTTGTTCGAGCCGCTGCCGGAAGACATCCATATGCAACAAGCCCAAAAAGCCACAGCGGAAACCAAGCCCAAGTGCTGCCGATGATTTTTTTTCAACGGTGACGCTTGCATCATTGAGGGTCAATTTTTCAATCGCTTCTTGGAGTTGTTCAAACTGATCGCTATCAACGGGATAAAGCCCGGCAAAGACAACCGGTTTTGCTGGTTTAAAGCCGGGGAACGGTTCAACGGGATTTTTATAGTGGAATAATGTATCGCCAACCCGCGCCTCTTTGACCGTCTTCATGCCGGGAATTACATAACCTACCTGCCCTGCATAGAGTGCACTCTGTGGCGTTGGTTCTGGGTACATGAGGCCGAGTTCTAAAATTTCATACGAAAGGCCCGTCTGTGCAAGAGTGATCGAATCACCTTTTTTAAGCACGCCATCATGAAGTGCAACCAAACAGATAACGCCGCGGTATTCATCGTACCATGAGTCAAAAAGAAGTGCTTTGAGCGATCTTTCTCGGATGCCATCCGGTGCGGGGATTTTTTCAATAATGCGCTCTAAGATGTCATTGATCCCGATGCCCACCTTTGCCGATGCTTTGACGATATCTTCCGGCATAAAATCGAACAAGTTATGGAGTTCGTTGGTTACTCGTTCTGGATCTGCGGTGGGGAGGTCAATTTTGTTCATGACCGGGATGATAGTAAGATCCTGCTCAAAGGCAAGGTAGAAGTTTGCCATTGTTTGCGCCTGAACGCCCTGGCCTGCATCAACTAAAAGCAGCGCGCCCTGGCAAGCGTAGAGTGAACGAGATACTTCATAGCTAAAATCGACGTGGCCGGGTGTATCGATCAGGTTCAAAAGATACTGCTCGCCCTTGTAGGTATAAAACATCGATGCGGTCTGCGCTTTAACGGTAATACCTCTCTCACGTTCAACCTGGAGCTTATCGAGAAACTGCTCCTTTTTTTCCCGCTCGCTAATCGTGCCGGTAAACTCTAAAAGCCGGTCTGAGAGCGTCGATTTGCCATGATCGATGTGAGCGATAATAGAAAAGTTTCGGACATTGCTGGGCTTTATGGTTTCTAACTGGATCGTTTTTGTACTCATGAGGGTGTCTATTGTGCCTTTTTGAAAGCTATTTAATTGATCTCAGTGTAGAGATATATCGTGGGTTTGTATATGAGCTTTCTTTAGAGTTCTCTGTTCTTTTTATATACCACTACTTCACCATTTTCAAGAAATGTGAAATCATCATGTTCTAAAAGAATAGGGCAGAATGAACGATGAGGATCATATGGCTTGGCACTTGGCGTTTTTTTCTGGAAAATGGCTTTATAGGTTTCCTCTTTTTTGAGTGGATTACCACGGAGATTAAGGTATAAGACAGGAGAGTCTAATGAATCATTTTCTTCGCGGTGGACTAGTTCGATCGCATTATTGCGAAGATCTATGTTGCATGGTTGCATATCGAGTGTATGAATATTAAATTGGGTAAGTTTGTTAGAAGATAATGACCAATGACGTAACTGAGGTGCGATTACTGACCCAATTTTTGTGATGCCACAATTATCAATTTTGCAGCGTGTGAGTTTGTTGTGCACGAGGGTAAGTTCGGTATCCTCAAATTCTGTATTCATGATATGAAGCTCGGTAAGCTTGGGGAGGCAAATACAGAGTGTTAGTAATGGGCGTTGACCGACTAAGCGGGTAGCACACAAGCCCAACGTTTGTAAGTTGCTGAATAGATGATTGTTAAAATGGCGCTGCACATCAAGTGGTTGTTCACAGATAATCCGCCCTTGTAGATAGTGCATTGCATTTGGGAAGACTATGCAATTGATAATCGTCAGTGTTGTATCGGTTTCATGACATGCTTCTATTTGATAATCAAGTGTGCCGACAGTCGGTCTATTGAGAAAAAGATCAACCAATAGGAATGATCCTGTGGCATGGTGTAATAAACGAGGCATACGTTTTGTTTTTTGTGGATCATGAATCCACAGTTTTTTATGGGGTTTTTTTCCGTTTGTGATGTCAAATTCAGATGAGGATGTGTGCGTATAATCCGTAGCTATGTAGTCTGCATTGTGGCTAGACCATTTGATAGAGCATCCCAGTGCAGGGATAAAGATACCATGCTGATCCATAGATATCTTAGCAAAGGGAGCGATCATTTTGCTCAACGATATGGCATCAGAGCGTGGGCTTTCTGGCGGCGTTGGTGCGTCAGCAGAAAAGAGAGGAGTGCAACAGATAAGCATCACAACAATTGTGCGTGAGAAATGCATAAGAGTCCTTATTTTTAATAAGCTCCATTGTGCGTAGCAATGGAAAAAAAGTCAAGGTTTTTTAAGGTCGCAACATACCCTTGTGTTCTGTCGTGTGGCCCGGTATCCTAATCTGTATCTAAAAGCTAGGTTGGTACGCAAGAGGAACGATGCATGGAATCGGCAAATAATAAGCAAAAAGAACGAATAGTGCGGGTTAAACCGGTATTGATAGAAGAAGAGCTGAAGGGTGCGTTTCTTGACTATGCCATGTCGGTAGTAGTCAGCCGTGCCATTCCTGATGTGCGCGATGGTTTGAAGCCAGTCCATCGGCGGGTTTTATACGCGATGCATATTCTGGGGTTCCAACACACCAAGCCTTACCGTAAATCGGTTCGCGTAGTGGGTGATGTGCTTGGTAAGTTCCATCCACATGGTGATCAATCGGTCTACCAAACGATGGTTGGTATGGTGCAGCTTTTCTCCAAACGGTATCCACTCTTGGATGGCCAGGGAAACTGGGGTTCGGTTGATGGTGATAATGCAGCGGCGATGCGTTATACCGAAGTTCGCATGGAAAAGATTACCCAAGAGCTTCTTGAAGATATCGATAAAGAGACCGTTCACTTTGTGCCGAACTTTGATGGTTCAACCACTGAACCTGCTGTGCTTCCAAGCCGTATTCCCAACTTACTGATCAATGGCACCTCCGGCATCGCTGTTGGTATGGCAACCTCGATCCCGCCACACAATCTTTCTGAGGTGATCGATGCCTGTCTTGCGCTCCTTAAAAATCCAAATATCGATGAAGAAGAGATCTTCAAATTAATTCCAGCGCCCGATTTTCCAACGGGTGGGATCATTTGTGGCCGTGCAGGTGTGGTGAAGGCCTATCGCACAGGACGTGGTAAAGTGATCGTTCGTGGTGTGGTGGATGTTGAAGAGGCCAAAAAAGGTTCTGCAATCATCATCACCGAATTACCCTACCAGGTGAACAAAGCGGCGCTTGCTATAAAGATTGCCGAACTGGTCAAAGAAAAAATTATCGATGGCATATCCAACATTCGTGACGAATCTGATAAAAAAGGTATGCGCTTAGTAATCGAACTCAAGCGTGGCGAGATACCGCAAGTGGTGCTCAACCAGCTTTATAAACATACGCCGCTTGAGACGTCGATCTCTATTTTGATGCTTGCACTTTTGGATAACCGTCCTGTTATCTTCTCGCTCCGTGAGATGCTCTATGAATATCTCTACCATCGGCGCCAAGTTATCTATCGCCGTACAGAGTTTGATCTTGATAAGGCCCGTGCGCGTGAACATATTCTTGCTGGTTTTATTATAGGGCTTAAAAATATCGATGAAATAGTTGCACTGATCAAACGCTCCAAAGAGGCAAATGAGGCGGCTGAACAACTCAATAAGCGATTCCAGCTGACAGAACGCCAGGCAAAAGCGATTCTTGAGATGCGTTTACAGCGCTTGACTGGCCTTGAACAACAAAAAATTTATGATGAAATAGAAGAGATCAAAAAACAGATTGTGCATTTCGAATCAATCTTGGCAGATCAAACGGTGCTTAATGGTGAGCTTGAATCTGAATTACGCATCATTAAAGATACCTATGGCGATACACGCCGCACACGCATCGAAGGCGCGACAGACATCTTGACTGAAGCTGATTTGATTCCCGATGAAGATGTGGTGATAACGCTTACGCTCAAGGGCTACGTCAAACGGGTGCCGCTTGCGCTCTACGATGTGCAGCATCGTGGTGGCAAAGGCAAGATGGGCATGGCAGCATTGGAAGATGATGTAGTGCAAGATCTTTTTGTAGCCAAAAATCATGACACGCTTTTATTCTTTACCTCGCTCGGCCGCGTCTATAGTTTGCAAGGCTTTGAGGTGCCAGAGGCCTCTCGCATGGCAAAAGGACGCGCAATTGTAAATCTTTTACCGCTCCAGCCGAATGAAAAAGTGGTCAAGCTACTGTGTACCCGCGATATGACAAACAAATTTGTGGTGATGGTGACCAAACAAGGTACGATTAAACGTACCGATGCGGAAAGCTTCAGCAATATTCGCTCAACCGGCATTCGTGCGCTGACGCTCAATGAAAGTGATGAACTAGTATCCTGCGGTTTGAGTACGGGCAATGATTCGATCATTCTTGCTACCAGCAGTGGCCAAGGAATTCACTTTAAAGAGACGGAAGTTCGCTCGATGGGCCGCCAGGCCGCCGGTGTGATCGGTATTCGCCTCAAAAAAGAAGATTCAGTGGTTGGTATGGAGATTGTTGCTGGCACTGGCGAAGTGCTCTTTGCAACGGAACGCGGCTATGGCAAAAAAGTATCAGTGGCTGATTTCCGCGTTGCTCATCGTGGCGGCGTTGGTGTACGTACGATTCCAACCGACAAACGCAATGGTTTTGTGATTGGTCTTGCCACCGTAACCGAGCATTCTAATATTTTGCTCATCGATCAGGTTGGTAAACTGATTCGCTTGCCGGCATCTGAAGTCCGTACGATGGGGCGTCAGGCAAAAGGGGTCAGGCTCATTAAGCTTGAACCGGATCAGCTGCTCTCCACGATGGTTGCCTTTGAAGAGTCTCATGATGATGAGCTTTCAGCGGGTGTATTAGCGCATCCTGCAGGAGCTTCTGGCACACGTGCTGCAGTTGAAACTGGCTCAGCTCTTGAATCATCGCAAAACGATGAACAAGCTGACATACAACATTCACTCTTTAGTATGGATCTTGATGATATGCCATGGATGCGTTCATTCAGTGCAGATGATGAGTATAAATTCTAACAACGACGATGACACCAATGACACCGCAACAAGTGCTTTTACATCTTTCGCTTTGTGATGGTTTTGGACCTGTCTTCGCCCAAAGGCTTCTTCAGGCTTTGCCAGTTTCTGCCCAACGTCAAAAGACGTTGGGTATTTCTGATTTTAACGAGATTTATAGCTGGACAGCATCAGACTGGATATCCCGTGTTCACGTCAGTGAAGCAAAAGCAGCAGAATTAGTTGCGCATCTGAGAGTTACGCAACTACTCGAACAAGAAATCACGCAGATCAACAAAGTCAACGCACAGTACGTCACGCTACTCGACGATGATTATCCCCATGCACTGCGCTCTATTCACGCGCCACCAGCAGTGCTTTATTATCGCGGATCTTTAACCACAATAAACAATGCACTAGCATTGGCAATTATTGGCTCGCGCGCGGCAAATAGTTATGGCATGCGTATCATCAAAGATTTTGTGCCCGAGCTTGTTGAGGCTGGATTTACGATCGTCAGTGGCGGTGCACTCGGTGCCGATAGCATGGCTCATAAAGAGACGCTCGTGTCAGGTGGCAAAACGGTAGCAGTGTTAGGCTCTGGCCTTTCAAAGCTTTACCCGCGCACGAATCTACGCTTATTTGAAGATATGATTGAAAACGGCGGGGCGGTAGTCTCATCATTTCCGATGCTCATGGAACCACTGCCGCAACACTTTCCTGCGCGTAATCGCATTATTTCAGGTCTTTCGCGTGGATGCATTGTGGTGCAAGCAGCAGAAAAAAGCGGCACGCGCATCACGGCGCAGTATGCGCTGCAACAGGGGCGCGAAGTTTTTGTGGTGCCCGGTAACTTTGATGATCCATTAAGCGCTGGCTGCCATGCATTGGCGCGTGAAGGTGCAACGCTTGTTACGAGTGCTGCTGAAATTTGTGCTGAGCTTGGCGTTGCTGTAGCAGCACAAGAAGTGCAACAAAAAATTATTCCAGAAGTAGCAGAAGTTTCTAAGACGGTGCAAAGCGCTAAAGATGTTTCACCCGGAGGGCGCATAAAAGCTGCACTGCGCACACCACTCTCCGTCGACGAACTTGCTGCGCAGCTTGGCCTTGATCATGATTTGGTGCAACAACAACTCTGGGATCTTCAATGGCAAGGTGCAGTGCAACAAGATTTCACTGGCCGCTGGCATCGGTAGTTTTATTGTATGTCATCATAGGGGTGTAAATCTAATACTTTTTTTGCCCAACCTATCATGCAATCCTCAATATAATCACCAAAAGCACCTCTTTTGTGTAATTCTTCAAAAAGCTTAGAGTTTTTTTCGGTGATTAATTGCGCATAAGAATGTGCTATCTTTTTATTGTCAGGAATATCAAGATCAAGTGAGCTGTAATAAGCCCATTGATATAATATATTATTGGGTGCCAAACGGTACGCTTCTTGGAGCATATGTTCCCAATCTTTTTGTGTAAGATCAAGGTACCATTCAGACATTACGGCAGTGATACCAATACAAAAAAGATATTCAGGATCATGCAAAAACAATGGATATGATTGTGCAAAATAATGTTTTAATTTTTCTGCATAGAAATCATGTTTTGATATATCAAAATTCTCCTCTACAAGAAGATTCATAAGTAAAAAAATAAGAGCTATATATACATCTCTATCAGTACGATTTTTAAGGGTCATTTCCATAAATTCAATGGCGGTATCCCATTGTTTATTATCTTCTAATTGTTTTAGTTTTTGTTGCCACATAATAAAATCCTATTTAATAAACATAGTTCCTAATCGCGGTATTCCATCGATTACTCTCCCTCTGATGTAAACGGTAAAACCATGAAAGTAACTTGAGCTTCATGTATACGTTGATCTGCCGCATATTTTTGTGTCTGTTCTTCGTGAAGCTGCTGTAATTTTTTTTTCGCTTTATTAGCTTGATCGGTATATTGTACGATCGTTTTTTTTTTGAATTTTTTATCTTTAAACTTGGTTTTTTTAACACAGCGTAGCGCATGCTGTGCAATGCGCTGTTCTGCTTCTATTTGCGCTATGTATGAGCGAGGATGTTGTTGCAAAAGCGTTCTGTGCGCATCGCGCAACGTTTCTTCAAGTTGGCAGTAGATAGTATAGCATCCATGGGGTGTGGTCACGGTGTATGTGGCAATAGCTAATTCTTGTATACGTTCTTCTAAGTAAATAAGGTCCTCTGCAATTGCCTCTTGAACAGTATGTTCAAGATAAATAAGTGCACGATCTTGATCAACCATATACAAATACTCTTCAATGACTTGTGCCTCTTTCCGACGCCTATGCTTTCCTGTGGTGTCGAAAATATATTGAATTCCTTTAATAACTCCATCAAAAAGTCCAGCAAGAATTTTTGGGGTATCGTGGACAAGATAGATTACGCTGAGGGGATCGGTTGATCCAGAAACGTGTATGGTATTTGTATGAGATTCAAAATTGAGCGGTGAAGCTTGTGTGTTTTCATAGAAAGCAGCTGATGAACCAGACATATTGGTATCAGATGTATACTGTGTGGCATATCCTTTTGCAAAATCCAAAGTTCCTTGCTTTGAGAGAGCGGCGATAGGGAAATGGTTCTGACGTGTACAGCTTACGGTAATTGTATGATCATACGGATGCGAGAGCAGTTCAGTACTTTGTAGATGCATGCACCATGCAAGTACGAGAAGATAAACCGTTACAGTGCTTTGTAATATTTTGCTCATCAACGCTCTCCCTTTACGTATTTTAAGATAGCAAAGGGATCTTTTTTTAGCGAGAGAAAGTGTGTTGGCGACATCAATTCAGATGCTGCAATCCATGTTGAAATGATTAAACATAATGTACGAGTAATAAAAAAAGGGGATTGCATTACACAATCCCTATTAGTTTTTCTATGGTAAACGTCTATTGTTTGTGGCCTGAAGCCATTGCAGCGCCGAGGGACCACCAGCGGATCTCATATCCTGCTTGATACGCTTCTTCTATTGTCATACCATTATCAAGTCTATAACTCAGATCAGGTCTGTAAGCCTGTTGGCGGCTTTCATCTTTCGGTGTTGCTTTTTGTTCTTTTATGGATTCTGTTGATGGATTTTTTTGTTGTTCATTGTTGGTTGTATTTTGGTTGTCCATACATACTGTCAAGGGCGCTATTAATACAAGGCATGCAAAATATTTTTTCATGATATCTCCTATTGTATTGAAAATTCTTATGCATGATACAGAAGTTACCTATTTTTGGCAAGAATCGTCGTGCCAAAAAATGAGGGATTGTATTACACAACACCTTTTTTGTGTTTCACGTTTGTTGCAGGGGGACGAGGTAAAAATGCTATGAGCTTGCATTGAGCAGCAATGTAATAGGGAGAACACCATCTGCTATCTTTTACTTTGCTATGTGCATCTATCAAAAGACTATGGTCAGGGTGATCATCGGCAACATTATGGAATCTTAGACCCTTTCCTATTTGCATGGGACATGACATGGTTTTGTTTAGCTCACTTTGCAGCTCTGCAAAAGTAAAATCATCTGTTATTGGTATAGAGATCGTTGACTGAGCCAGGTATGTATAAGGGCGCCTTATATCTATATAAATCAACTGTGATGTTTTTGCATTATGTGTTTGATCAGCAGCTTGTACGGCGCATTGTGCCGTTAAGAATAACAAAAAAATGCATTTTTTTAACATGAATGTTTCTTGATCGTTACAGTTTTTGTTGTTGTTTAATACATTGAGGCACGGGTTTGCATACGGCATAGATGGGGAAATTTCTCTGCCATTCTTGATCTTCGTTCAATTTAAATTCGAATGTTGAATCACTCATGGTCACAGGGTGGATGATACCATTTCTTGGGTCTGGTCCTCTTCCCATTGCAATAACGAATCGATGTGTGGTTGCTTCTATGTTGTTTTTTACATCGCCGTAGGTAGTAGCTTTTTTCGTGGTTAAGTGCTCGCTATAAATTGGGAGTATCGATTTTCCCCAGGAGGGATAATTACCATAGGTATGGCTAGGAGGATTATTGTTGTAATTAATTTCTGCTTCATATGCCGCTACCTTGATCTTATTTTGATCAGCAGCTTGCATAGCACATTGTGTTGTCAAGAAAAGTAAAGCGACATATTTTTTTAACATGAATATTTCTCCATTCAATAAAAAAAGGGGATCGCGTTAAGCAATCCCCACCAATTTCAGTTTTTTATCTTGATGCGCTGTGCTCGCGTCCTG
>Ga0207061_1022_pt1 | contig 45868 bp, 50 predicted proteins | sample Alteio_BWMinCont_31_FD_153275 | JGI IMG/M metagenome (GOLD analysis project Ga0207061, IMG submission 153275) | Enriched cells from forest soil in Barre Woods Harvard Forest LTER site, Petersham, Massachusetts, United States -... | ecosystem: Environmental > Terrestrial > Soil > Temperate forest >... | reverse complement strand
AAACGCATTGCGTCTAAACATGTCTTGTTTAAATTGTGACATACCTTCAGATGTATCAGTATTATCTACAGGAGTTGCAGTCGTAATCTCTACCTCAAGAACAGAAGCTTCGTCTAATGATTTATCCTGCTCGGCTAATTTATTACGTTTAAATATGCCAGAAAACGTGTTAATGCAAGACTTGCCGCAAGCACTGATAGATTTTACAATTGTGCCCACTAAACCCTCTTCCACCGCCCAATACAGAGTTGTAACTGCAACAGAAGCTAATAAAAACAGGGCTGCAAAATAAACCGTAGCTTTTCTAGTTTCATGGGCTTGTCTGTTAGTCTCAACAGCTGAATCTTGCATCTGTCGTGAACCAAATAGTATGCCAAGGGTAGCGCTGATCGTAGCCTGGGTTTGCAAATTATCTGCATGTTGAAAGCCAATGTGCGCCATACGTAGTGAAATTTCACAGCATGTAGCCCAATTTCTGTATAGTTTTTCAGTGTCGAATATTTGTTTCGCAAAGGGAATATGCCCTGAATTCTCAACATGTATTTCTTCCGCGGCCGTTGGAATGTCTTGATAAAGTGGCATAATACACCTATATTGCTAATTATTTATGCATAGATCATACCCCACCTCTTTTATAATGTCTAGTTATTTAAATAAGGAATTCATTATGCCAAAAACCATGTTATGGTCTGTGATGCACTACTTATCTGCAACAGAACGATTACTAATAGCAGCAGAACGTGGTTGTGTTAAAAGCGTGCGCAATTTAATCACAGAACACGCCGCAAACCCGTATAGCAAAGACTCTAACGGCATGACGGCATTGCATTTTGCAGCTCGCGACGGTCACCTAGGAGTTTGTGAATATCTGGTTGCTGAGCTAAATGCTAATGCGACAAATACCAGGGACAAATGCGAACAAATAGAAATGCAGTCGGTCGATCAGTTTATTAAAGTACAAAAACTAGAATACATAGTAGAAAATATTGGCAAGCGCCAACTGGACGAAAAAAATGATGCGGGGCATACCGCGTTATTTTTAGCCACTTTAATGGGTGTAACCTCCCCTGTACAAACACTAGCGCAACGTAAAATACTTGAAGCCAAATATAACCCGATAATTTCAGTGCTAACCAATGCTGGTGCAAGGGTTACAGAGAACGACTTGAAAAATTGCAAAGATCGCAACAACCAGGAAGGCGCGACAATACTGCGGCGAGTAAAAACAGCTAAAAACTGTCAACAATGCCCAACCTCTAAGTCCTGCAGTAAGAACAAACTATAGTTTTATAGCTGGTAATCTGCTACAATTTAGTTATAAAACCTACACGGGGGTCGTGATGCCAAGCTTTATTACCTGGGGTGTACAGAAGATCAAAGGATTGTTTGCCGCAATAGGCAGATTTTTTAGAGGATTTTTTGGTTGGTTTAATAAAAAACCTACTATATACACATATAAAGTCAGCTCCGATGATATTACCACCATAATTACAGACCTCAGCCACCCCAAAAGCTACGTTGCAGAGATGGTATATGCTTTGAAAACTGTGGATCCCAGCGATACTGAATTCATGGCGGATCTGAATCGTTTTGATAAATTCACTTTCAATTCTGCACAGATTTATCCAGACGGACGTAATGCGCTTATTAACGATACTTTGAAAGAATACGCGTTAACCAGAGAGCAGATGATGCCAACGTTAACGTACTTAACACAAAAATTACCACAAGCTGTATTGCTGGTTCTACACGGGATATTTGCTAATCGTCATTTTTTAGCATCTAATGGCAACTCTGAATTAAAAATTAATGGCAGTAATATCTCATTAACATGGGATTTACATATTCATGTTACAGCCACAGAAAAAATAACAGAACAAGATGTTGAGTTAAGAAAGGCTGGGCCATATCAGCTTGCGCTATCAACTACAGTCACAATCGATTTGTCAAAGTTAACGGATCACAACGCAATTGTACAAACAACAACCATACAAGTACTGAATAAAAATCTTAATCTGGATCTTGCAGCAATTGATAAAAAATTGCACGAGGAAATTATAGATAGACCTAGCGAAACAACGGGGACTGCACCGCCATTGGCTAATACGCTTACTAAGAAGAATCTATTAACCCCAGGTTTCTCGAGCCTTGAACAGCAAACAAGCGAAGCCCCGCCTAAGTCACCAACTCCCGCGCCGCCAGAAAATAAGATCTGAGCAAATTATTGCCATTGTTGTAAAGTCTTGTGCAATTTGCTAACGTCAAAGCCCATCGCTGCAGCTGCAGCAACATACTCGTCATATTGTGATTGTGCTATTTCAGGGTTGCGACTTAAAATCCACAGATATTTGCGTCGCGGCTCTCCCACCAAAGCTATACTATAATCTCGTTCCAACTTAAGAATCCAATATTTAACGCCGAATAGCGGATCGAGAAATGTCAAAAATCTGGGTAAAAAACTTACCCTAAGTTTAGAGTTTTTAATAGGCCCTGCAACTTTTGCATAACCAATCGAGAGCTTTTTAATACCGTTAGGCGACGCGATGCAATAAGTATTCACAAACGTAATATATCCCTTCGTATTTAATGAATACTCTGCAGTAACATTGCAACAATTATGTTCAAATCTTGAATCAAATCTTGCCATCTCGTACCATTTGCCTAAGTAACGATATAAGTCTACATTGGCGGCAGTATCTAGTTTCATTTTTTTAGGTATCCCTTCCTAACTTGTGCAGTGAAATCTTAGAATAACACTGCTCTATACCCCAAGCAACCAAGAACCAGTTTTTCTTGGTTTAGATGGTTCATCCTGCGGTTTTTTATTAGCTGGGGTCCCAAACGTACTCCAGAATAACCCCGCGGCTGATTCCACAGCACAGTTAAAAGCTTGTTGTGGCGTACCATCATTAATAGCCTGATCTAACATGGCGCCCAAATTATCGCATACCGCTACCGATGCTTTTAAAGGAGCAAGAATCATATTTGTTTCAGGGGGTGGGTCGTCGACAGCAATAGGAGTAGGCAACTCAGGAGTATGGCGCGTTAAAGCAGACATTGTTTCAACGGCACACAACTCTTGTGGGTTCAACAAGTCTTTAGCCGACACAATGGGTATGCAAGGCTCACTAGGCTTACTTAAGTACCGTTCAGTTAAGCGCTTTACCTCAGGTGAGAATGGCGACGGCACACCATTTTTGTTCAAGTGGTTTGTGGGTTTCGAAGGCATCGGTACAATTAATGGCTCTATATAACTAGATAATGCATCACGACTTCTAGGCGCTTCAGATATCCTGACCGGGGCCCCAAAAAAGAAATTACGAATCTTAGTATAAGCACTTTTAATCGCGCCTTTGATTGACGCATAAGCTGATCTTATAAATCCAAACATTGTATCTACACCCCATTGTATGATTATGACGTAATGCGACCTAGAGGAATAATGCCACACGCCAAAGCAAAGGTCAAGTTGCCCAGCTAAGTGACCGATATTAAATTTTGTTGTTTGAGCCACTGTAGACTATATGTAATTCTAAGCACATGGATAATAAGGGAACCGGGCATGAACGAAAATCAAAAAATTATTGATAAACTAAACGTAATGTTACGCCAAGAGCATGCCTGTGCGATCCGCTATGCGACGCACGCAGCGACCATAACTGGCCCGGCATCAGAAAGTATACGCGCCAGGCTAATGGAGATTTCTGGAGATGAGGTAGAGCATGCCAGAAAGTTGCGTGATCGTATTATTGCCTTAGGTGGAACCCCTACAATGGAAATTTCAACCGAAGATCTAAAAGCTGCTACAAATTTGCATGAGATGCTTGAAATTAATATCGAAGAAGAACATATTGCGATTAAAACTTATACTGAAATTCTCAAAAATATCCCACATGATAATGCTATCTTATACCATACCATATGGGACATAATTCGAGATGAACAGGAGCACCTAGAGGAATTACAAAACCTCAAGTGATTATCTGCGGCCCTGCCAACGTGAGTTACTATCTTTATCTCTAGCAAAACCACGGTTACTCGCTGGCGCTGCCTGGCGACGTTGTGGTCTGGATTTAGGTTCGGCTTTGATCGAACGATCTGGCTCGTATCCAGCAATAACAACCTGTGCAATTGACTTCTTAGTAACGCGTTCGATGTCTTTTAATAACGGATGCTCATCGATACAAACCAACGAAACAGCCATGCCTGTATTGCCAGCACGTCCGGTACGGCCAATACGATGTACGTAGTCCTCTGGCACATTTGGTAAATCAAAGTTAACCACAAATGGTAGGTTATCGATATCTATACCGCGTGCCGCAATATCAGTTGCAACTAAGACACGAACTTTTCCAGATTTGAATTCAGCTAATGCGCGAGTTCTGGCACCTTGGCTCTTATTACCATGAATCGCGGCTGCCGATAAACCATCTTCTTCCAGTTGCTCACAGAGTTTGTTAGCACCATGCTTGGTACGCGTAAAGACTAAAACTTGTTTCCAATTTTTAGATCCAATCATAAACGAGAGTAATTCACGTTTGCGGCCTTTGTCTACTGGGTGTATTACTTGCTCTACCAGGGTGGTTGTTACATTACGTTTAGCAATTTCAATTACCTTGGGATTTAATAATAGACTATCTGCAATTACTTGGATTTCTTGAGAAAGAGTCGCTGAAAATAACATACTTTGTTTTCGACGTCGTAATAATGCAATAATCTTTTTAACATCGCGAATAAAACCCATGTCTAACATACGATCTGCTTCATCTAAAACTAAAATTTCTACTGCAGATAAATCTATAACACCTTGGTTAATTAAATCTAACAATCGTCCTGGTGTGGCAATTACAATATCAGTACCACGACGTATTTTATCAATTTGTGGATTAATATTTACACCACCAAAAATTACTTCAGATCGCAAATCCAAATATTTACCGTATGCTCGCACACTTTCGGCTACCTGGGCCGCCAACTCACGAGTCGGGGTTAAGATCAAACTACGAATCATGCGGCGTCCAGAATTAGCAGGAGCATTTTCGCTTAATAATTGTAAAATCGGTACGGTAAATGCTAAGGTTTTACCAGTACCGGTAGGTGCTAAACCCATTATATGCGTGCCTTTAAGAGCTACTGGAATCGCTTCACGTTGAATTTGAGTTGGTTCGGAATAACCCTGTTCAGTCACGGCACGTAATATTTCTGGGGATAGCCCCAAATCTTGGAAAGACATTGTGTTCTTGCTCCATATGAGAAACCAGACAAATTTATTTTATCTAGCGGGAAGCGAGGAATTTATGAGGATATGCATCAAAAAAATACGTTGGGTACTATTGTTTATTTAGGTATGTAACCAAGTCTCGCTATGTATGTCTGTATACTATATTAATATCGGCTTGAAGTCTACAAATCGTACAAATTTTTTCTCCTAGATTTTTTAATCTCACCGCGTTTAATTTTAGTATCTAATCGTTTTCGCTTCTCAGACTTGCTAGGTTTAGTAGCCCTTCTGGTTTTAACTACCGTCGTCGCCCGATTTATTATGTCTTGCAGCCTATCTAATGCATCACCCCGATTTTTGTCTTGAGTGCGAAAGCGTTGCGCTTTGATAACTATAACCCCGCCTTTAGAAATCCTATAGTCACCTAAACTCAAAATTGCACTTTTGTAAGCCTCGGATAGTGAGGAGTTATTAATATCAAAGCGTAAATGGATCGCGCTAGAAACTTTGTTGACGTTCTGACCGCCAGATCCTTGCGCTCGAATCGCTACCATTTCTATTTCTGATGCTGGGATTATCAGGTTTTTTAACATTATATCGCTCTGCTATGCCATACTTAGTTTACATTTAAACTCGCCTCCAACCTTAAAACAGGGTTTTTGGCATAGGTCAACACCATTAGGAGAAGCTATTATGATTATGATGCTGCACTTACCTTTCATTCTAACATTATTTGCTTTAGGTATGGGGGTATGTTTATACGTTTGGTCGGTAAGAAATACGGGTGCCGGTGTTAGCGTAGCAAAATTTTTTGGTATGGTGATAATTCTGTTGTCTTTAGTAACCATGTTTTGCGTAGGATATACAGCCTATATCGTTCATACGCAGCATCAAATGCCAATGGGCATGAACATGATGCAAGGCAGACCTATGATGGGTCAAGGTAGTATGCCAAAGAATGTACCACCAGCCCCAACCACAGTCCCTGTCCCACCGCAACAATAATCGAGATTGGCCATAGAAACTGTAAAGTTACTATGGCCAACGTCTGTTATACTTACGGAGTAAGAATATCCTTCTAGGGACGATAGCAATGCTTCATTATTTTCTGGTTATCTGTGTATTTATTTTATTATTGTTCATATTTTGGTGCAGTATGGCTCTGGGGCGCAATCTTGGTGTAGTCCAACTTAGGAATCAGACTAGATCGAAGTTAGAGGTCGCTGAAGGCGCTGTATTTGGACTTTTAGCATTACTAATTGCTTTTTCGTTCTCTGGAGCATATGAGCGCTACGAAAATCGCAAAATGCATTTAGTAGAAGAAGCTGATATCTTTGATAAAGCCTATAAGTACATAGATTTGATCCCTGCAAATTTACAACCAGAATTGCGCAAAGATATACGTCAATATTTAGACATGTACATTAAGGCCTTCAAAGATATTCCATACATGGACGCAGTTAGCTTGGATATAAAACAAGCACAAATAGTGGAAAATAGAATTTGGAACGTCGCCGTGGCAGCTAGCACAGAAAGTTCTAACAAAGCTTTAGCGCAAATCTATATACCAGTTTTTAACGATATGTTTGAATTTGCTCATAAGGGCTTTTATTTAACACAAATACATCCGCCCAGAATTGTCTTTATTCTCCTAGTAGGGATTGCTGCCTTAGGGGCCTTTCTCGTCGGGTATAATTCTGCCGAGAACGAACAGCAAAGTACTCTACATTCATTCTGTTACATATTACTAACCGCATTAACAATATATGTAATTCTTAATATGGAATATCCTCGAGTGGGATTTATTAGAATGCAAATGTTCGATCAAATATTAATAGAAGTACGTAACAATATGGGTTAGGTATGAAATGTATTTAAAAACTATCAATGCCATTTTAATAGCAATCTTAATGCTACCTACTTTATCATATGCAAATCTAAAAACTGATATCAAACCCGAAGTTATAGAAAACATCTTTGATAAAATCAAAAATAATAATAATTGGAAAGAAACTTTAGTAACAGGAAGTCAAGCACAAGTCGTTTTGATGTCGATTTCGCCTGTTACAAATCCAAAAAATGAGAGCGGCATTGAAACTAATGAGTGTGATCAAATCATAATTATATTAGAAGGCACAGGAAAAATACATTTGGATCGCACGATCGCCAATATAAAAGAAAATGATATGATCTTCATCCCAGAAGGAATACCGTATAATATAATTAACCTTAATAAAAATACTGCACTAAAGTTAATGAGTATTTATACAGAAACAGACATGTCGGCTAATACTGTACTACCGACAAAAGCAAGTGTAAATTAAAGGAGTTAATTCATGAAAGCTGTACAAATAAATCGCTTTGGTTCTAGCGCTGAGTTCCATGTAAAAGAAATAGCTATACCACAAGTTAAACCCGGACATGTGTTGATTAAAGTCTACGCAACGTCGGTAAACCCACTAGACTACAAATTAAGAAATGGAGATTATGCGAATTTAGTCCCAGAATTTCCGATGATACTGCATGGTGATGTTGCAGGGACTATAGCTGAAACCGCGCCAGATGTAACTAGCTTTAAAAAAGGTGATGAAGTTTACGGTTGCATTGGTGGTTTTTTATCTTTACAAGGCGCACTTGCTGATTACGTTGTAACAGATTATAGACTTATTGCACTAACACCACGGACTCTTAGCCTGCGTCAAGCTGCTGCATTGCCACTAGTTTCTGAAACGGCGTGGGAAGGTCTATTTAATAAAGCGCGATTACAACCAAAACAAAGCGTATTAATTTATGGCGGTACCGGTGGCGTGGGTCATATTGCAGCTCTGTTTGCAAAGGCCGCTGGCGCTAATGTATCCGTTACTGCATCCAGTGCTGAAAAATCAGCACTAATTAAAAATCAACTTGGGATCGCAAATATCTTCAACTACAAGAATCAATCGATCGAAGATTATGTCAAAACATTTACGCACGGACAGGGGTTTGATATTGTATTTGATACAGTGGGTGGCGATAATTTAAATAACGCCATTAAAGCTGTAGCCAACAACGGACATGTTATAAGCATATTGCCAAGAGGCGACTATGATTTGACCGGGCTATATTTCAAAAATGCAAGCTTACATACGGTTTTTCAACCATTGCCTATTATGACTCAGCGTAATATGGAAAAATATGGAAGTATGCTAAAACTAATAGCTAATTTTATAGATCATAATCATATAACACCCTTAATAGATCCAGCGCATTTTAACTTTAGTCAAGTAGCACTCGCGCATGATCATTTAGAATCAGGCAGCGCCATAGGTAAGATTGTAGTTGAAAACAGTTAGTATTCAGGGTTTCTAAAAACAAATACACTATTATTCATATAATCTTAGTGTATTTAATTTCATTTTTGCCTTGGTTTTTCGCTTGATACAACAATTGATCTGCTTTATCAATAATTTGCTCCATAGCAGTAGCTGCATTAGGCGGTATATAAACCACGCCAATACTCAGACTTACATGTGCTAGAATATTTTGTAGGTTGCTATCTTGCACGTCGTAGTCGAACCGAGGATTTTTTATGAGATTGACTTTAATTTCGTTACAAAGCTCCTTGGCAGCTTCTTCAGTGATATTGACAAGTAGCGCAGCAAATTCATCGCCACCAAGACGAAAAATTACGCCATTTACCGGTTTTAGATAATGATTTAAATATGTTGCTACATATATTAGAAATTTATCGCCAAATGGGTGACCAAAGTTATCGTTTATTGATTTAAAATTGTCTACATCAATTGAAATCAAAACCATTGATTGTTGATTACTCTTGGCACGATTATACTTTTCTTGTATAATTGTTGAAAAATGCCGTCTATTATACAATCCTGTTAACGCGTCGGTTATCGAGAGCTTTTCAAATTTATCTAGTAGGTCTTTGTTTTGCTCTGTTAAAAAGAAGGTCTTTCTTAATATACTCTGATGTGATTTTGTAACAACAGTAAGCGCAAACAGATACAATACATACATGACAGCCCAAATGGTGTGATTAACATCCCCAAGCCAAAAATTATAAATAATCACAGGTATAAAAATTGTAAAGGTATATGCAAAGTATGCAGGATAATAAACGCCTAAAGTCGTAGTAGCTCCTGCCACCATTCCGCCATATGATATGACAATTAGATATTTAGTTTCCTCAGCTAAGTAAGAGATTGATGAAAGGTAGAGGGATGTCCAAACTAATCCTGTTATGAAGGTTAGGAAGACAAACATCCTTAACTGAGCCCCATCAAATTGTCCTTTTGCAATAACTATTTTACAATGAATCGCTCTAATGATGACCATAACGGTTATTCCAGAGAACCACATAATTATGAATTCTTTAGGACCTTTATTTAAATATACGTATAGCGCTAACAATGCCGCTAAGACAACGCTATAAACGAGCGTTCGATAGGTACTATCAAACAGGAATCGTTGACCTTCCTTGTACTGGATTGCTGTTCTGTTATCGTTCATATAAAAAATCTTACATGGGTTTTATTACATTTTAGTACTAAATATGCCAAGTAACCATTATTCAGAGATTTACAACAATATTATTTGGTTAACAAACATATTGACGATGTAGGATAACTTGACTCTGCGACCTACTAGGTCATAAAATACGTCTTTTACCGCTTCAGGAGCTAATAATAATGCGAACTTTTCTACTGATCGGCTATGGCACCATGGGTGTAATCCATGCCAGCAAAATTAAAGCCAGTGGTAAGCTTAAACAACTTGTAGTAGTAGACATAAATCCTGAGCGTTTAAAAGCCGCAGAAAAGGATGGTTACGCAGCATTTTCTGATTTAGACTCGGCATACCAATGGCTACAACAGCAAGGCCAGCAAGAATTTGATGTGCTAGTGGTCACCAGCAATACGGCTACACATTATCAATATCTTGAAAGCGCTATAGAACGGTGCATCACCAACAACCTAGATATGCCAGCAATATTTGTAGAAAAACCCATTGTAGCATCGGCACCGGAAGCAATCCAATTACAAAAAACTTTAGAAGATAATGGTTTGCTAACAGAATTAACATTTATGTGTGCATATTTATTGCGCGAATCGCCAGCGGTAACGCACCTTATAGAAAAAATCAATCGAAACCAAGATACCATCACAGATATTAAAATTACTTGGCAAAAAGAACGCGAACCAAAAAGAGCATCTGCCGGGGTGGTACAAGATGAAGCCACTCATTCTCTTGATTTAGTACAACACATAATGCGTGAATTGAAGATGGATATAACCTCTAAAAATTTAGAGATTGTGTCGGCCATACGCACAACAATTATTGTTGATCAAGCCGCACAAAATGCTCTATACCCAGAAGGTGACAAGAATCGTAATCCTATTGCAGAAATAGAATATCGTTTGCAGCTAGGTGATGTTAAAGTTGAAGGTCTGTCTTCATTTTTAATCGGGCCACAACAACGTTCAATCGAATTTATCGGTAAGCAAGCGACGTATAAACTCGAATTTGATAAAAACAAAGCCGATTGGTGTGATGGACAGGAGTTTTCTACAGATAAAATAGCTAGCTTATGGGTTTCATTTTTGAATACGCTAAATACGTCTTCTAAACAAACAGCAGGATTTTATCAAGCTATAGATGACGTAAAGTTAACTGATCTACTAGAGCAAATGGCCGATCAGTACCTACAACAGCAACAAGCACGAGGAATGTTATTTGCGTTTTCTGCCAGCCAAAAGCCAACGGAAGAAACTGAGATGTCGTATAGTGGTCCGAAACACGGGTTATAGCATGGGGTTGCTACTGATTAGGGCGCTGGGTGCGCTCAGCTTTAGGTCGCTCATCCGGGACTACATTTCCTGCTACTGGAGATGTAGCCAAATGATATCTCTCTGTAACCCTATGCAAATTATCGTGCACATCGAGAATTGCATGATGTAATTTAATTAATTGAGGAATTGCACTATTGTGCGGGTCACTTTGTTTCAAGCCCTGTATAACAGTTGCTACAGATTCTGGTTTAATCTCAAGCATAAGTTTAATGATTGCACCTAGCCTAACCTGCCCTCCAGCAAGACCTTCCAGACGTTCACTACCCATAAAAAATCGCAGCATTGTGGTTGGATTATATATAGTGTTATGAATAGAATAAAATTTCCTCCAATCTTTATCACTTACGCCACTTATCTTTTTGGCTATATTTTTTGCTATATCGCCGACATTAAAACTTCCATAATTTAATTCTAAGGCCAAAATTGGTATATTTAATGTCGTCCAATATCCTACAAATGCTTTTGCCGTATGTTTGTAATATATCAAATAGTTATTTAACTCTTTAATTAATGCTTTTAATTCATATTCTTCTATTACAGATTCTGGCAAAACAAACATCTAAGTCCCCTAAAACTTTCAATTTTAGACCCACTGTGGTTAGCGATAGTTCCAGCAAAATCACAATTTTTAGCTAGTAAGGGCGATGTACGCAAATTAACTGTGTATGCACTTATATTTACGGATATTTAACCCAGTAGTTTTATCAACACGCGAATCAAAAGGCAATTTTGACAAGGATATTTAGGCTATGTCAAAATGGCTAAAACGAGAGAGGGAATTTAATATGTGGCAACGAATGAATAAAAATGTAACTACTAATGAAAGAGAACATACGTTTTATGAATTGGAATATGGTACCGAAGGTGAAGGAATAAGAGTTACCATAACCATCCCTAAGCCTGTACGCGACTTAGAATTTACACAGAGCATTCATCAAAAAATCAATACGTTAAGGGACTTAACTTTTTTTAACCACCCAGAAAGATTCACCGATCCAATCAGTCAAGGTTTTCGCATAGTGTACGAAAGCGTTCTGGACGATAACCCTAACGGCGAATCAAAAGCAATATTGTCCGCACGCCCTATCCTGTTATTAAAGGCCATGGAACAAGTTTACGATGTATTCGGTATTCGTTTAAACGCAGAGAATAAAGCTGTACTTAATGCGATTAACGCTCCTGATATTGTAAATTTACGAAAGCGAGCACGCACAGTACTACTCTTCAGCACCGAAGAAACTGATAGACCAAGTAAATATAGCTTAATGCCGGAAAATCCCGCACAAGCTGAATTCTATGGGATGCGGCTGAATAACAGATTACCTGAAAATTTAAGCAAAGTGCCTGAAGAGCTAACCTTCAATACTTTTTCTTATAAAAAACATCCAGCACCAAGAGAAGTTATTTCCAGTCTCTTTGCCGATCTAGCTACAGCAGACGGAATAACCCTAGTATCAACTATGCCGCTAGCAGATTCAGCAATTTGTGGTGGCGAGCATTTCCCATACCTTGTAGAAAACTATCATGCGCTAAAAGATCAAGGGGTCGAAAAATTTGCCATCCTGGTACCAGACATTATGGATTCAGTTTACCGATGGGCACAAGAAATAATTAAAAAAGCTAGCTGGGTTATGAATAATCCAACCTTGCGCGATAGCCCAACTTTGGTAGAAGATCATTTTGTAATTATTGCAGATCCTACGCGTAAAATTGGTAATTATTTAGGGGTAATGGAGCCCCACCAACGTGGCGTATTTGTTCCGCATAGAGCATCTTTTGTACTTGGTGGCGATGGCTTGGTTTTAGCCAGCGTGAAGCATGAAAATCCTACATTCTGTCGAAAAGATAAAGATCCCAAAGAGGAGCCGGCACCAATAGCACTATTAGAAGTAATAGCAAAAGGTAAGCAAGAACATGATAGAGTGTTAAGACAATTTCAAGCACCCAGGGCAGTACGTAGCATGTAGCAATTTACCCACTAAACCCCGATATAGCTGTTTATTAGCGAATGGATACAAAAATCGTTAGTAAACAGCTTTTGAACATTAAAGATCATGAAACAAATTAATCTTAATCTGCCCTTCAGGAAATTTAGCTATAATATTCAATTCCCCGCCAAGAGCTTCTATATAACTTCTTAAAGTCGAAACATAAATGTCTGTTCTATGTTCAATTTTTGACACGCTAGATTGCTTGATATTTAATTCCTCTGCCAATTTTTCTTGGCTCATTGCTTTTGCTTGTCGCAATTCCTGCAATAGCATTTCTTGCAACATTATTTTCGTTTTTGCTTCAATCCTCTTGCGAGATTCAAGAGGCATTTTATCGATCAAAGTTTGAAATGATTTAGTCATAAGCGACCTCATGAGTTATTTCTCTTAGATATGCTTCATATAATACATCTGCTATCTTTATATGTTGATCATACCATCTATCGTTTCCTGTTTTACATCCACCAATTAATAAAATCGCAACTCTTCTTGGATCAAATGCATATAAAATTCGGTATGGCTCACCTCTATGCTGAACTCTAAGCTCACGCATATGCGTAAATTTAGAACCTATGACTCCTGAGCTCTGAGGATATTTAAGATTTGGTCCATGTGCCGTTAATGCTCTAACCACAAAAGCTATATCCTCCTGCTCACCAATTGTACATTTATTCCACCATGCACCAAATTCATCGGTGTACTCTACTTCCCACATGAAGCATACCTTATCGCAATGAAAAATATAGCTTAAAAGGAATGTTAATTCAACGAAATAGTTAAAATATTGAAGTTAGAATAATGGCATATGGCGGATTCGCCACCTTTAAACATGTAAAACTTAAGGGCTACAGCCAAACAAATTCTGGCTGCTTGCGCCGCAAGTCCCATGGCTTGGAGCATAATTACTAGCTTTAGCATTATTGATTTGCCGTTTTAGTTCTTCTTGCGATGTACTTGCTAAAATTTGCTGCACCATATTTATGTATTTTTTGCTAAATTTTCCAGCATATTCAAATTTTTCACTATATTTTCCAAAATGTGCCACAAGTTTGGCGCGTTCACTGTGCATCTCGTACATGGTTAACAGTTCACGTCGCGTCAATGATGAGTCAGCATTAACAGCGAACATGATTGGCAATTGATATGATGCCCCGATAAAACGTCCGTCGTCATCATACAAAGAACTGACAAGCTGTAAGGTGCCTAAAAAGTTAGAGCTTTTGGCCATCTTGCGTGCAATACGCAAGGCATGTGCACCACACAACGTATATCCAGCTTGTAAATATAAGGTTTCGCCATTTTCAGGATGCAAAATATGTTGTTGCGTATAATATATTACAGCACTCGTTGGCAAAACCTCATCAATCAATGTTTTTGGATATTTCGAAAACTCAGTAATATCGACACTATCAGCATGAACAATATGTAGTAAATCATCTTTCTTTTCAATGTATAATACCGTTTTATGCAAAGAATGAAACATTTTCTCGAATTCTCTAGAACCATCAGTAGGTTGAAATATAATTATTACTTTAGAGCCATTAATGGCCATCTTCATTTTAAGAATTAGCTCCTGAAGTTCTATAGCAGTAGATGCAACATAAATACTACAATATTGATCGCCTTTATTATTGTAGAAATTAGCTACTAACGCTAAACCATCCGGAGATAACTGTTCAATCAGATCCGATTCTAAAATAGGAAAGTTATTAAATACTAGGAACTCTTTCAGCATTTCAGTATCTATTAATAAGTCCTCAATTTTAACTTGATCCACTATAGAATCTAATGAAGAAAATATAAACCTACCTTCTTTGAATGCAGTCATTATTCACCTAAATTTTATAACAAAACTAATCACATATTAAGATTAAGAAGTGGCAATGCCTCAAATTGCAAAGAATCCGAATATCTAGCACTTGCTTTCACAAGCTGCTTAATAAAATAATCATCGTCATACATAGCGTCCAAGGTATCTACATCAACCAAATGTCCTCGTGCTATGGCATCTATTTTTTCCATCGTAACACCGTCTGAATCAACTACATGAATCAAATCTTTACGCGAAACACAATCATCAAGAAATATGTCGAAAATGCGCGGATTCGGATTTAAGCACAATTGCTTTCCTGATTTAGCGTTACGCCCATGTGCGTCCCAGTGTTCATAATTTTCTTGCACTGTCACCCATTGTTCATCTAGATAATTGCTTGAAAAAATTTGTCGCTGCTTCATTGCATCGCAATTAGGTTCCTTGAATTCAATGTGAGCAAACTCTACTCCTGGGCGTTGCCTTTTTATTTCTGTAGTAATATCCACAATATCTGATCCAAATGTGCGAAACATAATTCTATATGGCACCTTCTCCATATCTAATTGGTCAAGAAGACGGAACAGTGAAGGAAAAATGAACACAGCAGCCCCCTCTTCCCGAGTGGCTAATTTCTGGTTTATGACATTAAGCACATCATCATCAACCTTGCGCCCTTGTTTTTTTGCTCTCTCTATCAATTTCTCAATAAAATCTGCAGGGGTTTCGCCGCCAGCCTTATCTTCGGCAATAATGGTTCCGTTCACATCAATATGTAGCACGATTTCATCTATATTTTGGAACGAAAAAAATCGCTCTTCAGATGTATTTACTAATGTATTATATTTTGGGAGATGAGGGGCTTCTTTAAAAAACATATATTTATCCATTTTAAACTAAATCATATGCATATTACCAATAAATTAAAATGATTTGTAGTTAAACACCATTAAAAAATACCCCTTAACTAAGATAAGCTAACACCGTTCTCAGGGAGTCAGGACCAACTACAAACTCACCCTGGAATGGCTTATCTAAGCTTATTAACAAGAACATGATAGAAACGGTCATTAATCCGGCTGCAACAACAATAAAAATATGCAGGTAGAAATTAACGCCAAAGAGATAACTCACAAAGAGGGACAACAGCGTTCCAATAACAATGACAACCCAAATTTCGTTGCTCAAGGAAGCGTAGCTCATCTGAATGCGCTGATGACGGGAATCATACAGATTTCTTGCAAGCGTTATCATGTCGGCCATGATGAGCGGTTCTAGTGTGTTCTTAGTTTCATGTTCAGTTAAACAACCAATAATCTGCTGGATGATCAGTTCGCCTTCGTTGGGGATGGCTTTACCTTGGTTCATTAAAGGCCACTCAGTATCTAAGACTTTTATTAGGTACTGCTTAAGAACTTTCTGAACCTGAGTATTATATGGGGGTTGTAAGAACATGCTATCACGGTACATATTAGCAATGGCATTTGATTCGTGTTGTATCGCGTCAGAGGCAGCAATGTTATTATTTATGAGATTCAAAGTAGCAAAGCCAGCTATGACCCCATAAATGACAATTATAAGCGCACTAGTACAGCCAATGACCTCATTATCCTGATAGCGCAAATGAATCGGCCAGAAAGCTTTAAGCAAAAATAGTACTATGATTGAAAAGCTAATAACGATTGAACTTAAGATAAGAAATAGCTTGAGATCTGAGGCTTGATATAAATAGTCCATCATGAAAAATCTCCATTAGACCACCGAAGGTAGTGCAGGTTTCTATGTAGTAGCTTTTTATAGTATACAATACAAATTTTAATTCATGGCGACACGTTAGTTAAATTACATGACAGGCGCGATTTTGAATCCTATTGAACTAAATCATTATAGGTAACTTTACGCGAGTATTTGACTAAAGAGTAGATAATATTCAACAATGCACTTAAAATTTTAGGAAGTACGAAATGTTTTTAATGAAATTCTCTTCTAACCAACAAAACGTAACCTCGGAACCGATGTTTCCCTCATATGCAGATTTAGTAGATTTTCACGCGCACGAAACGCCAGAGATAGACGTCAAAGATTCTGCAACAATACCAATACTGGATCAGACAGCTTCAATCCATGATGAGAAGGAATTGCCTGAATGGTATTCGCCTTCAATTGGTCCACTTGACAAAGTTAAAGCAAAACCACGCTCTTTTTCTTACTTTGATGAACAGCAGTTATTTAAAGGAGCTAGCACAAAAGAAGTTATAACTAAAACCAAAAAGTTGTCGGAAGACAAAATAAAATCAGAACGTGCTGCAATTGCTCAATATTTAACAGAGCAAGAAACTGAATTTTTTACCAGCATGCAAACATTGTCATCTGGCATGAACGAGACGATTGAGGTAAAAAAACAAGCAATTTCTGCAGCGTTGAATATATATTTTTATAACGCTTATACAAGCTTACAGCATGCAAAAAGTAACATGCAAGAAAAAATTCTTAAAACCCACACGGATACACTTGGCAATAAACCGCTTACCACATTCGAATATTCGATAATGTGTTGCCTATCCAAATTAGATTTTGTGTTTGATAAAAGCATCACCAATCTTTCTAGCGAACAAAATGCATATGTGCAAGCATTAGCTAATGATTCCGTCAGTGGTGAGGATAACGATTTATTTCATGAGTTACCAAATTACGTCGAGCAGTATACAGCAATAATTCAAACTATCGAAGAACAAATTATAGAATTAATAGCTATACACGATGAAAATAATTATAACGAACTGCCATTGGCAGCTAAATTGAGAGAAACTATTCAACAATTTAAAGCTTTAAATGTAGATGAAAAAATCAATAAGCCTATTTATACGGTCGCTGAAATTACTATGCAGGCATATTGTGCGAGCTTAGTTAAAAACGCAAAAATTAGAGAATACTTTATTAATGATGGTGGATTTAACTTAAATTGTGATCAAAGTATGAATTTATTAAATAACTGGATCTGTAGCCCAGAATTTCTTGACCCACAAAGTAAACTACGCCATGGAATTTGGGAAATTTTATTTAAGGAACTTATAGATGATTTGGACATTGTATCATATGCGAAACAGTCACTTCGCAAGGCAGCAAAAGATTTGGTTTTACAAAATAATTTGCCCTGCATCGTGCCATCATATACAGCATTACAGGCTCACCATGCAAGCACAAAGCCAATAGAAACAAAAAAGACAACGTATTGTGATTTTAGGCATGGGTTTTTATTATAGCTATGTTTTAAAAAAATTCTGCATATTTATTAAATTGTAACAACCTCGTAGGCGCGAGTTGGATTTAAGTGTGGGCTAGATGGCTTGGCATTGCTAGGTTTTTAGCCAGGAACAAAAATTGTTGGCCCGAAACTTGGCCCGAAAAATGTCGGATTAAAACCGACTTATACGGATATTATTGGCCCCAAATTACCTAAAGCCAGATTAACCTTTTAGCTGTAGTTTTGCAAAACATTCTTCCAAAGTGCGTTGCCTTTTGCCTGGTTTCGGTTTTTGGAAGTAATCTGGAATTGTTCTTTGCCTAAATATCACCTCTTCGCTACAGATCATCTGCACCCTAAAATTATTGATTATATCAAAAATATTCGGCCTTTTATCTGGTGCTACTTGTAGCATAGAGTGAACTATATCCCATAATGACCGTAGTTTGCGACCATCCCTTGTATTTGGAAGTGCTTCTTTGATAGAACTGAGCTCCGCATCGATGGTGGATTGTTCTAATCCAGCTACTTGATGCAAATATGTTTGATCCATATTTTGGCAAGTTAATATAAATAATAAATAGGGATATCGGTTAAAGACGCCATTTGGATTATTATTAATTTGCAATACTTTGGCTAATGTTAAACCCATTGCCCATACATCATATGCTCTGCCATATGCAATTTTGTCTTCTGGTACTGCCTCTGCAACACCAGATTTAATAGCAAGGTGAACTCGCGCCATTTCCGGTGATAAGTAGCCCCTAGTATAAAAGAGTTGATCAAACATCCCAATCGAATCTAAATCAGCGATACACACTTCAAATTGATCTGGTTGTAATGAGTAGGAAACCATGTTCTCTAAATTACCACTTTTTAATTTAACAAATATATTATCCGGCTTAATATCGCAATGTGACAGTTTTGCTCTAATATGGGGTTTAAACTCTACAGAGGTCTTGTGGATGTTGCACAAACCTTGCAATAAGATAGCAAAGATTTTTTGACTCGCTGCCAAGGATAATTTGTTCGAATTAATTACGTCTGTGAGATTATAAGGGTAAATTGGAGAAACCAATAGTGTTACATATATGCCATCTTGCGGAGTCATAACGCAAGTACCTATAGTTGGCATTATTCCACATGGATTGTTTTGTGCAAGAATTCCTGGATTTAGATATGGAGTGCTGTCGGCTTTTACTTTAATTGCTACCGCCTCTCCTAAAGTAATGCAGTATGCCTTAATGATAGGTTTGCTTGCTGTTGAGGACAAATTTATATAGTTATCTTCTGGATGTATTACTATATGGCCAGAATCAAGAAACAATACTTTTATCTGTGCATAAGTTACTGATAATAAAGTACTCCAATTAGGCTCTCTTTCAATTAATCCTAATACTTCTTTAAATTGATCTTCGGTTAAACCTAGCTCTGCTAGAGTTTGTGAACCCGGGATATAAAATGTATACTTATCCAATAACCTTTTTGCTTCCCGAGTTGCTATTTGCTTGCGGAAAAAATCCTCAATTTTTCTTTCCCAAGGCTTTATGGATATGGGATAATTATTTGGTGTTAATATCGGGCGAATATCGCCAAAAATTGTGACCCATTTCTCCACTGAGAAATTGAACGATAAATCATTCCCTGATTTACCTTCTAATAATTTATTGATCTCTACCATCCTTGCAATAGCACGTGCTGAAACTTCACCAATACCTTGTTCTAGGCGATTAATGTGTCTTTTGCTATCGGTTAAAGTTAACTTATAATTTTCGAAGAAAGTGCTAAAGATTGACTTTAAGTATGCTGATAATTTTTGTCCCTCCGGGGTATCCCATATACCACCACCTAAAGCAGCAGAAATTAACATACATTTCATCGTAGTAAATCTGCTATACGCACCTTCACCTGGTAAAGGAAATTTCTTTTGGAATTCTTCTGTAAAATTTACATCCTTGATACCAACATCTCTAGGTTTTCTAAACCACCCACGCTCAGAACCGGTTCTAACTTTTGCAACCACCCCGTACATTAATGGCTTTTCTGTTACAGCTTGGGTGTTATAAGGTTGTATTCCAAGAAATGGCAGCCAAGTCTTTGGCATCCCAGAATTCAAGCCACTAGAGCAATAAAATGGAATATCAAAAATAACTGTGATTTGCCTTGCAACATCAGCGGATTTCTCTTCAGCAAGGTGTAGGGTGGCATAATATATTTTATAAGTATTTGCTGGCATAATGTGTTGTTATTTAGGTTGACTCGCTAGATTATATGGTAATGAGCTTAAAAATTCAATCATATCCACGGCTTTAATTGCACCACATTAAACAAATATAAGGTAAGGAAATTATGTAAGAATAGGTGTGTATACTTTTATACGTTAAATTTGGCCTGTTATCTGGCCTGTTATCTTTACAACTAACAAATTATTTGATAGAATCATCGCACTTGTAGTGAATAATGATGGGGTGTTTGAAGTGCCAAATTTAATTAAAACAGCCAGTAATGGTATATTAAGGTTATTCTCAACTATATGGAGCATCTGCACATATCCCTATCGCGCAATTCGCAGTCTGGTATTTATTCCAATATACCCTGCACGCATCATTTTTAATCCGCAATCCGATGAATATAATGGAATTCGCCGTGGCTTCACTAGATATGCCGAATACTCACTAGCACATATTGTAAACTTTGATTTACAAGCCAATATGCAGCCTGGTGAAATAACTGAAGCTCAAAAACAAGATTCAGCAAAAAGATATTTTGACGCTGCAATATTCACTAAAGATTTCTCAAACATTTACAATCCAAATAAACAATTCATTATTATGGCCGGTGGCAATGCAACTTGCTATGAACAATTCAAAGATCAAATGTATGCTATGACCAACAATGACACTAATGTTATTGGCTTCAATCCAATGGGTGTTGGTATGAGTCCTGGAGTAACTAGCGGCCCAGATGATTATCAAGCTGCAATTAAATCTATTATAGATAATCTACATAAAAATGGCGTTCCGCACGATCGCATAGTATTACAGGGGCAATCTTTAGGTGCCGCAATGTGTTTGCCTGTCGCAGAGCAATATCAAGCACGCGGCGAACGTGTCAAAGTAATTGCCGATCGCACCTTTGCGAGACTAGATAACACAGCTGGCACTATGCTTTGGCTATTATATTATCCAGTGAAGTTGCTCGTTAGACTACTTGGGTTAAATGTTGATGCAGCCACAGCCTTTAACAAAATAAATCAAAAAAATCCAGGGGATGCAATAGGATTATCCGCTAACAATGATGGGGTAATACCTGATTCTTGCAATCTATATAACGGTGTAAGTGAGAATATGCGACAACAAGGCTTTGTTAAAAAATTCTCTGCTTGCCCAGGTTATGCTCATTATCCAGCCCACAATTTGCCTGGCGCGTATATCGAAGAAAATGAATCTGCCATTAATAGACGTAGACGTTCTGGTGCAGGATTCACAGAGGAATATAGGGAAATATTTAAATCACAAATGACGAGCGCTAGTATTGTAAAATCATCGGTAATAAACGAGGAAGATGCAGCTAATACGCTTAAATCAAACTCACCTGCTGTTACACATCTTAAAGATGCCATAGAAGCACGCCAAAAAGATGCTAGAGTTCATCCTGAAGATGAAGGACTACAAGCACCGCTTCTACAAAGAAAAGGCAGCTCTAATTCCCTAGTATAGTTTTTCATAACGTGCTCTATGTATGTAAAGCCCATAAGATTCGCCTTCAATAACACCATCATGTCGCTCACGTTCGCCATATAGTAGTTCTGGTAACCTCTCATTTGGTGGATAGTTCCATCTTGCAAATAAAGGAGTGTATGATTGTGGTAATCCTAGATGTGCATATATCCCATTTCCATGCATTTCGTTTGTATTTATAGGGAGGCCTAGTTGAGGTTGTTCAGTATCCAAGCCAGTATTTGAATCATTATTTGACTCATAGAAAATGGCAGGTATTTTATTAGATAATGGATAGATAAATCTTGCGGTTACATAAGAGATAGTTATCGCAAAAAGCACATTTAAACCTAAACGACCAGCTAGTACGTTACTTTCATCTTTCATGGGGTGATTACCTCGGTTATTTTATTTTATTTTAACATTTTTTAATTTTATGTATACTATTCTAAATAGTTTAGACCCTTGCTTTTCAGTTGCCCAGCCGATACATTACCTTAACAAATCAATACGTTGGAGATCATAAAAATGTTACGTAAAACCACCAAATTTATAGGGCGCGGAGTTGCATTTATAGCATCTTGCGCGTCTTTTACTGTTAGCTTAGCCGCATATCCATTTATGGCTGTTTTTCTTCTAGGGGCTTTCTTATTTAAAATATGGGATTCTTTCTTTACTCTCAGAAAGGCAGAACAGCAAAGAGCAAATATTGCAAATGTTGCTGCCATGGCAATGTCTGAAGAAGGCGGGACAAACGCGGCTGATTTCTTGTTCCAGAGAAAAAATAGTACGCAGTATGATTCAGCATTAGTGGGCAAGAGGTTTTTAAGACAGGTTTACATGTCTTTTGTATCGCCATTTTTAGCAATGTTTGTAGCAATTCCAACTACTTTTTTATTTGCTAAGAAAAACGCTGAAACAGTTTACTCAACTCTATCAACCGCAACAGATTTTGATGTGGATCTATACCCGGCTCCAACACGCCATACTAGTGTTCCTTCTATAGGCACAAATTCCTTTTATCAAGAACCTAGACAACAAACATTGTTGCATACGCAAAGAGCAACATCGACATTACAAGCTAATGATGATCAATCAAATGATCATAGTGCACGAAGAAACCGGTCTTGTACAATATCATAGCCAGCTCAGAGACGCCGCTACCGAAAACACAGTTTACCCATTGGGCTTAGCGGACTATGTTGTATGACTAGGGACTTCAGTGTGGTAGGCGCGAGTGGGATCGAAGTGTGGGCTGGAGGGCTTGGTACTGTTAGAGTTTTAGCCAAGAGCAAAAATACTTGCCCCCAGAGTTGCCCCCAAATTTTTCGGATGTTATTTGACGTAGATGGACAATGCACCGATGATATGCTATTCTTACCAGTAAGAATATGGAGAACACTATGAATTTTAACATGTCTGAAGTATCTACAACTAAAATGACCTCAAAAGGACAAGTAGTCATTCCTGAAGAAATTCGCGAGTACATGGGTCTTGAGTCTGGGGTAAAATTCCTGGTAATGGCTTCTGATGACTCAATAATTTTTAAAAAAATTAACCCTATACCTGAACAAGACATTAAAGCTTTATTAAATGAATCCCAAAAAGTTGCCAAAGAATATGGTATAACCGAGGAAGATCTAGATGAAGCAATTGCAGCTTCAAGGAAAGCGCAAAAATCAAAACGTAAGGGAATAAACCCCTTTACGGGAGCATCACAACCTTTTAAGGCTAAACCATCCGTTCATCGTAAAACAACCGGTAAACAAGCATCTAGCGAAAACTCCAAAAATAAGGATAAAGGTAGTAAATAGTGAAAATTGTTATAGATACCAATGTAATTATTTCTGGTATTTATTTTGGTGGTATTCCAAAAAAACTGCTAGAAACAGTGTTGAATAATACATATCAAATAATTATATCTGAAAATATTATTTATGAATATTTTGATGTAATCCATAGGATGTCTAAAAAACGAATGTCCCCCGACGCCGCTGCTACCCAAGTATTAAATAAGTTAATTTCTAATGCAAAAATTATAGAACCTGGTGATATAAAAACGCCTTCATGCGAAGATCCAGATGATATAAAATTTTTACAAGCTGCAATTGTGAGCAATGCTGAATTTTTAATTTCTGGTGACAAACATTTGCTTGATGTTGGTAAATACAAAGGAGGAATTGTGCTTAAACCTAAAGAGTTTTTATTATCAATATAACGTGCGATCTAATTATGAGCTAAAAGTTTAAAATGGAGTACCTATGCTATTAGATGAAATAGAAATTTTAAATACCAGAGATTTAAAACATAAAGAATTAACATCTAAGACTACCGGCGAAAAATTCTCTCTATCCGCAGTTATAAGCTCGATATATAATTTTAAAGACTTTTTTATTGATCATGAAATTTTGTTACCTGGAAGAAAGAGTTCTTCGCCACACTTCCATACTAAAAAAGAGGAAATGATTTTTGTATTAGTAGGAAAGCCTACAGTCTACATAGGCAATAGGAGCGCGCAACTTAATCCTGGAGACTTTATAGGCTTTGAACCTGCAACAGATGCGCATTATTTAGAAAATTTAACTGATTCAGAAGTTCATCTTTTAATGATTAGCTCTAATAATACTGGGGATGAAGTTAACTATGTTCATCAACATAAGAAAGAATTAGAGCATAGTTAGCATAATGACCAGGTAGGCGCGAGTGGGATTGATATTGCTAGAGGTTACCCAGGTCTCAAAATAGTTGGCCCGAAACTTAGCCCAATTTTTTCAGATGTTGTTGGGCAAAATTTATAGCGTACGTGCTATATCAGGACCTTTTTTGGCTTTCTCACAATAGGATCAGAATCATGTACTTCAGGGGTTACTTCTAACTTTAAACCCAATCCATGAAAAAGAGAGTTCAATGTAGATAATTTAGGATTACCACTAGAGCTAAGCATTTTATACATGCTTTCTCGGCCAAGCTCAGATCTTTCTGCTACAGCAGAAATACCGCCTTCTTGTGCATCAACAACATTACGAATTGCCATTAAAATGACTGATACGTCATCGGATGCTAAAGCTTGATTTATATATTCTGCAGCAACTTCAGGATCTCTTAAATGTTTATTGTGTACTTCTCTTACGTTTCGGCTGCTCATACTAACCTCTCATATCTTTTTTATAATCATTCCAATATTGCTTTGCCAATTTAATATCTCTTTTCTGACTCGACTTATCCCCACCGCATAACAATAAGTATATAAATTTGATTAATTGAGAAAATGAAGACAATGCCGATTTGAACTCTAAATGCCTCGATTCTAGTTCCGGGTACAACATAATGTGCGCTTCCATTGAGATGATATGGTTATTATTATAATTGCACCAATTGCACCATTGGAGTGAAAATTGCACCAAACGGACAGGGATAGACTAATAATATTTATGAATAAGGGTGCATATACAATATAACACCTTAGTTAAATAACCTGGTAGGCGCGAGTGGGATCGAAGTGTGGGCTGGAGGGCTTGGTATTACGAGGGTCCCTCCTCAAGACTCAAAATAGTTGGCCCGAAACTTGTCCCTAAAAATGTCGGATGTTATTGGACAAATAATGAATTGTTATCATTGAGGTCTGGCAGATTTAACCCTAGCTATAACAACATTTTGGTGTCCAGTTGATTCATCGGCAATATTCCACTGTATTTGTGCCACTGCGCCAATCCCAGTGATATTCAAACCTATTACACCCTCGCCCGCGCCATTATCACCGTCCCTAGATCTTAGGTCATTACCACCATGCCCTTTACCTGTTGAGTCGTATATAGAACAAATAATACGTGATCCTTCGTGAATTTTCGGTTTACCAGCAATTAACATAATATGCTGTCCAAATTTTGTTACTCGCTCCGTATTATCGCAAAACAAAACAACATCACCTGCTTGCGCTTTTCTGGCATCGTCAACGACTTCCCAATATTTTTTCAAAGTGTTTTCTTTGAAAAAGCTGTAGTATTGTAAGCATTTAGGTAAGCCATTCTTATATCCTTTGCGATCATCCACCCTAATTATATAGTCTTTAATTTCTTGTAGTGCTTCAGGATATTGAGAATCAAGCACATGATTAATAAGACCACTGCAATTTACTTCATATTTTAACAAGGAAGGATGTTCGCATATTGTATTATTCTTTGAGTATACGCTTTCAGCAATATTATAACGTACTAACGTAACAATGTCTGAGGTAAAATGCAGTATTCTAGAGGATGGATCGGAATATATATTTCTTATAAATAATTTCTTTATAAGAAATAAGATTGAAAGGAAAATATTTTTTAGTTTTTTAATTGATTTAATTAGAGTTAGTATGAAATTTTTGAATATATACCCCCACACAGCAATAAAACAGAACCAAATAATAACATTCTTCAAATGAAAGTCAAGGAGTAATTGGAATTATAATTTCTTGCAATTTATTTGTGAATGTCAATATCTGTTTTTCAATTATTCATATGATTTTTATATCGACATATTAATATCCAGAAGAAACACCTAAGACAACTTATTGGGTTTTTTAGACCGTAGTTTCTATTGTAACTAATGTTTTAAAACATCTCTGCATACTCATTAGAATATTGCGTGGTTTTAGCTAAAGTGCTTATTGGCATTACAAGGCACGAGCTTTCCTCATTTAGCCTACTAAACCCTTGTTTAAGGTAAAAGTTAACTAGTCTATTATTTTTAGCATCAACATCTATAGCTAACGCCCCAATAAAATCTGACATTCTTAATGCTCTATGCAATGCATTTCCTAAAATAACAGATCCAAAACCAGGTCTGGTTTTATTAACATCCCTAGCAATACGACCAATTTTTATAGTGGGAATTCTATAGTTTTCCGGAAAATTATTTAGTAGTGTTTTTGGAAACTCAGAGGCAGAAAAAGAGTTAGCACTTAACGTGTAATAACCTAATATATTTCTAGGAATTCTAGCACCTTGCAAAGAGCATACATAAACTGTTGTTATACGTTTTTTCTGTTGTTGCCCAGCATATTTTAAAATATATTCATTTAGAAAAGGATCACCGCAATCAAAGTCAGATTTATCATATAAGGTTTTATCATATCTAGCAAAATCAATTTTTGCTTCTGTAATCATAAAAATACTGCCGAATAGAAAAATAATTATTCTAAAATTAGATCATCTTTGTATGATACAGCAGCTTTTTGCATTAATGCTATAAGATTTTCGTTAGGCTCTGGAGGATTATTTAATAATGAGATTACAAGATCCATATCCTTTTTAGATAATACCCTGCTTTGGGTTTCACTCATAATTTTTTGTGCTTCTTTATGAACCGTAGACAGGATAAAACTCGAAAGGCTATTATAGCCAGACAAAGCAGCCGCGGCCAAAAAATACTTTTTTGTCTCAGCACTAGCTCTCATGGAGATCCGCTCTTCCGAAAGTCTGATTTTCATTTTTATACCATATAAAAATTTGTGTTGTTGATAGTGCAATAGTAATACAAAGTACGTCTTTTGTACATACAAAAATATTGAAGTTATCAAAATAACCTGGTAGGCGCGAGTGGGATCGAACCACCGACCACCACCATGTCAAGGTGGTGCTCTACCACTGAGCTACGCGCCTAAGTAATAAGTAGCTGTGCAGAAACGCAAGTTACTACAAAACCGTAGCTTCTGCAACTGTTTGAGCTTGTATTCAAAACTAAAACATGGCACGCTTAGAAGGGATAGATCGACGATTTCTAGGATGGAGAAGACGCATGACAGATAGCTTTGGCTGCAAACAAACTATTACGGTAGATCAGAAAACTTACACGCTGTTTAATATCAGTGCATTGCCGCAACAATATAACGTGGCGCGCCTCCCCTTCTCTATGAAAATTCTGTTAGAAAATCTACTTCGATGTGAAAATGGCGATACAGTGCAAAAGAAAGACATCGAAGCTATCCTAAATTGGCGCCCTACTGCAGCACCTGATTACGAAATCGCTTTTAGCCCAACGCGAGTTATTCTACAAGACTTTACTGGTGTGCCTGCGATTGTAGATCTGGCTGCAATGCGCGATGCCATGGCAGATTTGGGTGGTGATCCAAAAAAGATTAATCCACATTGTCAGGTTGATCTGGTTATTGATCACTCAGTTATGGTAGATGTATATGGTACAGCCGATTCGCTCGCCAAAAATACTTCGATTGAATTCTCACGCAACAAAGAACGCTACGGTTTTTTGCGTTGGGGGCAAGACTCTTTGAGCAATTTCCGTGTTGTGCCTCCAGGCACAGGCATAGTGCATCAAGTTAACTTGGAGTACCTAGCCAGTGTAATTTTTACCAAGCAGATGCCAGATGGTACCTATTGTTTTCCAGATACAGTGATCGGCACCGATTCGCATACCACAATGATTAACGGTCTGGGCGTACTTGGTTGGGGTGTTGGTGGTATCGAAGCAGAGGCTGCGATGCTAGGGCAACCTGTTACTATGTTCATTCCAGAAATCATCGGCTTTGAAATTTATGGCAAATCAGCACCAACTGTAACCGCAACCGATCTAGTGTTAACCGTTACTGAAATGCTGCGCAAAAAAGGCGTGGTGGGCAAATTCGTCGAATTCTATGGCGATGGCTTAGAGCATCTGCCAGTTGCAGATCGCGCTACCATATCGAATATGTCTCCTGAATACGGTGCAACCTGCGGCATTTTCCCAATCGATACACAAACCTTAGATTATTTACGTTTATCTGGTCGCGACGAACACTCTATAAAATTAATTGAAACCTATGCGAAAACCATGGGAATGTTTAGAACTGCAGGATGTCGTACTCCAGAATATACCGATAAATTAAAATTAGACTTAAGTAGCGTAGAACCCTGCGTAGCCGGACCAAAACGTCCCCAAGATCGCATACCGTTAAGCAACGTTAAACATTCGGTGCAGCTCCTAATGACCGAACAAAAAAAAGCAATAACCAGTGATGCAGGGCTTAAAAATGCTGACGTGGTAATAGCTGCAATCACCAGCTGTACAAATACATCAAACCCGGATGTGATGGTAGCAGCAGCGTTACTTGCCAAGAAAGCCAATGAGCTAGGGTTAAAATCTAAAGCATGGGTAAAAACAAGTTTAGCCCCTGGATCGCAAGTAGTTACAGATTACTTAGATCGTGCTGGCTTACTTACAGAATTAGATAAACTGGGATTTTTTATTGTCGGGTATGGCTGTACTACTTGTATAGGAAATTCAGGACCACTACATCCAGATATTAGTAAAGCAATTAACGACAATAGCCTGTCTGTTGCTGCAGTTTTGTCGGGAAATCGCAATTTTGAGGGACGGATCCATCCTGATGTGCAAAGCTCGTACCTGGCATCGCCACCATTAGTAGTAGCATTCGCTTTAGCAGGTACAATGGATTTTGATTTTGAATCCGAACCATTAGGGGCCGACAAGAACGGCAAAACAATATTTTTGCGTGATATATGGCCAAGCAAGCAAGAAATCGCAAAGGTTGTGAACGATAATCTACGCGCCAGTATGTTTACCGATAAATACAAGTCGGTTTTTAAGGGTAATGAAGAATGGGCCGCACTTGATGTTCCAAAGGGGGCGCGTTTCACCTGGGATGAGAACTCAACATATGTACGCAATCCACCGTATTTTGTAAACATGCATAAAACACCAGACCCGATAGTTAATATAACAAATGCAAAAGTTTTGGTTATGCTGGGTGATTCAGTTACTACGGATCATATTTCTCCTGCCGGAGCGATTAACGCGAATTCACCAGCAGCAAAATATTTACTCTCCAAAGGCGTATCACAACAAGATTTTAATTCTTATGGATCACGACGCGGTAATCACGAAGTTATGATGCGCGCTGCGTTTGCAAACATGCGCTTAAAAAATCTACTCCTGCCCGGAACAATTGGTGATTTTACGATATATCAACCCAACGGCAAACATATGTCGATTTTTGATGCAGCAATGCAATATGAAGCCGATAATACTCAGTTAATAGTGTTAGCAGGCAAAGAATATGGCGCTGGATCGTCGCGCGATTGGGCAGCTAAAGGGCCTAAATTACTTGGTATACGTGCCGTGATCGCCGAGAGTTTTGAAAGAATTCACCGGTCTAACCTGATCGGTATGGGTATTTTACCATTGAAATATAAAGATGGTGAAAATGCCGAGAAGCTAGGACTCACAGGCTTAGAAACCTTTGATATAGATTTGTCGAATTTGGCGCCGATGCAGCCTATCACGGTTACAATTAAAAATTCAGACATGTCTAGCCGAACCTTCACTACGATTTCTTGTATATATACCCCCAAAGAATTCGAATATTATACAAATGGCGGTATTTTACAATATGTGTTACGACATTTATTAGCTTAGAGGTTTTAAAATATGTATACATCAGATCAAGAAAATAGAATTGAATCCGACAGCATGGGCGAAGTAAATATCCCTGCTGGTGCGTTTTACGGCCCACAAACACAACGTGCGATTAACAATTTCCCGATAAGTGGGCTGGTTATGCCACGTGAATTTATACGCGCGCTTGGCTTGATTAAATCCGCTGCTGCATATGTAAATTCAGATCTAGATCTTTTAGATTCTGATATGGCCAGGGCGATACAACGCGCCGCCGACGCTGTGGCTAAAGGCAATTACGATGCGCAGTTTAAAGTAGATGTGTTTCAGTCTGGTTCCGGTACCAGCAGCAATATGAATGCCAACGAAGTAATCTCGCACGTAGCAACCAAAGACTATAAAAATTTAATCCACGCCAACGATCATGTGAATATGGGACAAAGCAGCAACGATGTAATCCCAGCTGCCATACACATAAGCTGCTGTTTAATGACACGCGAGCTGCTGCTGCCATCGTTACGCCTATTAATTTCCACCATCGAAAAACGCGCTACAGAATTAATGGACGTTACCAAAACTGGACGGACCCATCTTATGGATGCCATGCCCGTTACCTTTGGGCAAGAACTAAGCGGCTGGGCAACGCAACTTAAACATAACCTACGTCACATAGAACAAAGTTATGATGAATTGTGTAGATTACAGCTAGGCGGCACTGCAGTTGGTACAGGTATTAATACTCACAAAAAATTCGATAAAAAAATATGTAAACGTCTATCTGATCTAACCGGTATTGATTTTACGCCAATGGAAAACTTCTTTGCGGGCATAAGCAGCCAAGGTACCGTGGTAGAATTTTCGGCGCAAATGCGTTGTACCGCAGTAATTATAAACAAAATTTGTAGTGACTTACGTCTCATGAATAGCGGCCCATTAGCTGGATTTGGTGAAATCATGCTCCCGGCATTACAACCAGGCAGCAGCATTATGCCAGGTAAAGTAAACCCGGTTATTCCCGAGGCAGTAATGATGGTTTGTGCACAGATTATGGGTAATGATTTAACAATTGCAATCGGTGGCCAATCCGGCAACTTCCAGCTCAATACAATGCTTCCTGTTATTGCGTACAATGCTTTGCAAAGTATACATTTACTAGCAAACGCCTCGCGCAGCTTAGCAAATGATGCAATTGCAGGTTTTACCGTGAATTTAGAACACATTCGGGTTCAGTTAGTTAAAAATCCAATCCTGGTTACAGCACTTAACAAAATTTTGGGTTACGAGCTTGGGGCTAAAATCGCCAAGAAAGCTTACGACGAACACCGTTCCATCAAAGACGTCGCACGCGAATTTACCGAGATTCCGGATGCTGAATTAACACGATTACTTGATCCGCAACGTTTGACTGGCAAGGGTGATTAGTGCTAATTTCGTGACTAGTATATTTAATTTGGCAATTTAGGAAAGTTTATGCATTATTCAAAACAGATCGTCCTCGCAGCGATGTTCCCGGCACTGCTAGCAAGCCCTATTGCACTTGCAGCCAGCAATGCTCCTACTTCGGATGTAGATAAAGTAAGCTATAGCCTAGGTGTAAAAACTGGCGAAAATTTTAGTGCGCAACAAATCAAGATCAATCCGGATCAATTTGCCAAAGGCTTATCTGATGTCGTAAACAAACAAAAACTACTCTTGTCCAATGACGAGATGAATAAAGTTATTACCAAGTTTCAAGAAGAGCAAATTGCTTTAATCTCAAAACGTGAAAAACAAATGGCAGCTGCAAACTTAGCCAAAAGCAACGCTTTTCTAGATGCCAATAAAAAACAACCAGGTGTGAAAACATTAGCCAGCGGTTTACAGTATATTGAACTCACCCCAGGTAAAGGCAATTCACCTACAGCAACCGATATGGTTACAGTAAATTATCGCGGTACCTTGCTAGACGGCACTGAATTTGACAGCTCATATAACCGTAAAGAAGAAAATACCTTCCAAGTAGATAATCTTATACCTGGATGGCAAGAAGCACTTACTCATATGAAACCTGGTGCAAAATGGAAAATTTTTGTGCCGCCACAATTAGCTTATGGAGTACAAGGCGCAGGACAGGTAATCGAGCCTAATTCAGCTCTAATATTTGAGATTGAGTTAGTAAAAGTTAAGCCTCAAGGCTAATGATTACATCAATTTCTGAAATTATAGATCTAGTTAGACGCAACGAAATATCTATGGCGTTACAACAGTGCCAAGAGTTGGTTGCCAAAACCCCAGCAGATGCGAATGCACAACATCTGCTGGGAATGATCTATCTCAGATCGGGTAATCCTGAATTAGCAATCCGTCATTTACAAGAAGCAATTCGCTTAGATCCTAATAACGCTGAGGCTTATAATAATCTCGCAAGTATATATTATAAACAAGGCAGCATAGCATTAGCGATACCGTTATATGAAAAGTCCATACGACGTTACCCAGGCAGTTGGGAAGCCCATTACAACTTGGGTAATTGTTATATAAAAAAAGATATGGTATTACAGGCTATTGAACAATACCAGGCAGTGCTAACGTTACAACCACAACATACCAATGCTAAATTAAACCTAGCAATGGCACTGGTAAGCATTAATGACTATGCGACGGCATTACCATTATTAATTGCAACTGCAGCGCTGGATAAACAAAACGGCGAGCTACAAGGTCATCTAGCCACCGCTTATCTAGAGCTAGGTAACAGCGAACAAGCTCTACAACAATACCAGATTGCCTTAGAATTAGATCCAGATCGCGCTGAGTGGCATCATAACCTTGCCGTGCTATATTTACGCGCGCAACAAACCGAGCCTGCTAAACAACATTTTAAACGCACTATCGAGCTACAACCAGACAATAGCATCGCGCAGCATATGCTAGCTGCATTAAGTGCAGTACCAACCGCAAAGGCCCCGCTTCAAGAATACGTCGCAAGCTTGTTTGATCAATATGCTGGATATTACAATAAACATGTAACGGACACGTTAAAATACAAGGTTCCGCAATTACTGCGGCAAGCAATGAGTAAATTTATTACTGCGACAACACCACAAAAATCTATATTAGATTTAGGATGTGGTACAGGGTTATGCGGTATATATTTTAGAGATTTAGCCAGATTTTTAGTTGGCATAGATTTATCTATCTCAATGCTGAATCAGGCTAAAACCCTAGACGGTTACGACGGATTGTGTTGTGGCAATATCTTAGAAGCTATACCGGGATTAAACCAGCATTGTTTTGAATTAATAATCGCAGCCGATGTATTTGTATATATAGGCGATCTAGATCTGATTTTTACAATGATTAACTCTGCGTTGCAGAATAATGGACAACTAGCTTTTACGATAGAAGAGCAAGATATAAATGACACTTTTACGTTACAAACAACGGGCAGATATGCACATTCTAGACCGTATATCGATGCTTTAGCAACCAAACATGGCTTTACTATAGAAACTGATGATCCAATTGTACCACGGCTTCAAAATGAAACGCCCATTACGGGGCGTTTATATGTGATGCGTAAATTAACTACCGATTTGCCATCAAATTAAACAGACGATCATATTTATTGTTGGCACTCCAAGCATACCAACCATCGGCACTCGCATCTTCTACGGCTTTGATCTGACTATGGATATATCCATACAACTGATCTTCAGTCAAGCGATTACGATAGTTAGATAATTCTATGTATGCATATACTTTAAATGGTGGTTTATGCTCAGGAAACTTACTCTTCAGTGACTCTAACGCAGCATTAATTATATTGTACGGACGTTTTACATGCTCTTTGTTTGGTTCAAAATGTGAAGGGTATAACATTGGGCAAATCGCATCTACTGTTGGCGCAAACACCACAACGTTTTGCCCAATGTGTGATGATTCTTTAAAGCTAGATTCGCCAAACACATCAATTTGTAACATCGCACGATTATCTATTTTATCTTTAAACCAACTAATCACCTGATATACGTCTTGGGCATTTTTAGGTGACGCAGGATTACTAGCCGCATAACGGATATAATCTAATTGAATTTCATCTGCGCCTAAAGTTAAAGCTGCCTCAACTAGTCTATATCTAGACATTAGATATGCTTCTGATTTCATTTTATAGCGATCTGATCCAAACGGAAACACTACAATCCGCGCTACATATTTAATTCCGGCATTTTTAACCAGCAGAATGTTTTTTTCGTATTTATTAGAAACACGATTTAAATCGATAATAAACGTATTTATACCAACTTGTTTTGACCTAGCAATCAAATATTCTAAATATTTACGATCTTCAAGCGTAGTTTGGGAAATATATATACCCTTTACTGGGCTATTTAACGCCGCCCGGTGATTTAGTTCATAGTTTGAGCCGCTAGATTGAGGCGTATAATCTTGTTGCCGCGAGGATGCCGCAACCACGTTATTGCTTAATCCTAAAACCATGACCAATGTTATAATATATGTTTGCGCCTTCATTTCAGTGTACTCGTTATCCAACTAATACATCTATCGGCACATCTTAAATAAAATTTAACAAAATCTTGACGCTAGTGTATAACCACCAATATTAAGTTATCCTGGAAACTATATTATAATTAAATTGAGGCTAGATTCAGGATTAAAAAGGCCCTATACTGAACGCCTTGAAAGTAAATTGAGTGAAAGTACACCCCTTATTAATCCGCTAAATCATAACACTCAATGCTATAAATTCAGGAGAAGGCCGTGAGCACGCAAAGTGAACTCAACAAATTCGTAGATCAAAAATATACCCCAGGATTTAGCACTGAGATAGAATCCGATGCGGCGCCCCCTGGGCTAAATGAAGATATTATTCGTCTTATCTCTTCTAAAAAGAACGAGCCAGAATTTATGCTGGAATGGCGCTTAAAAGCATATCGGCATTGGTTGACGCTTAAAGAGCCAACCTGGGCTAATGTGAAATACCCGGCCATCGATTATCAAAAAATCATTTACTATTCGGCACCGAAACAAAAGCCAAAACTCAACAGCCTGGAAGAAGTTGACCCTGAACTACTTAATACCTACGCCAAACTCGGGATACCGTTACGGGAACAAGAATGGCTAGCTGGGGTAGCGGTTGACGCAGTGTTTGATAGCGTATCGGTGGCTACCACTTTCAAGGAAAAATTAGCTGAGGCTGGTGTCATATTCTGCGCAATTTCCGAAGCGATTCAAAAATACCCTGAGTTGATTCAAAAATACCTTGGCAGCGTAGTACCATACGGTGATAATTTCTTTGCTTGCTTAAACGCAGCGGTCTTCACGGATGGATCATTCTGTTATATTCCCAAAGGTGTTAGATGCCCGATGGAGTTATCGACTTATTTTCGTATTAATGCCGTCGCAACCGGGCAATTCGAGCGCACCCTAATAATCGCGGAAGATAACAGCCACGTTAGCTACTTGGAAGGCTGCTCTGCACCAATGCGTGATGAAAACCAACTACATGCTGCAGTAGTGGAATTAATAGCACTAAATGATGCAGAGATTAAGTATTCGACAGTACAAAATTGGTACCCTGGCGACAAAGCTGGTAAAGGCGGGATTTACAATTTCGTTACCAAACGTGGTCATTGCCGCGGCAAGAATTCGAAAATTTCCTGGACCCAGATAGAAACTGGCTCTGCCATTACATGGAAATATCCAAGTGTAGTGTTACAAGGCGACAACAGCCGCGGCGAATTTTACTCGGTTGCTTTAACTAATAACTTTCAACAAGCCGACACTGGCACTAAAATGATCCACATTGGTAAGAATACTACTAGCATGGTAATTGCCAAAGGCATTGCAGCTGGAAGCAGTCAAAATACCTTTAGAGGTCTGGTAGATATTAGTCCGCGTGCTCATAAATCGCGCAATTATACGCAATGCGATTCGCTCCTATTAGGCGACAAATGCGGTGCGCATACGTTCCCAACAATTAAAACTAAAAATTCAACTGCAACCGTAGAGCACGAAGCCACTACCAGTAAAATTAGTGATGAGCAATTATTTTACTGTCTACAGCGCGGCATTAGTCCAGAAGACGCAATATCTTTAATCGTAAATGGCTTCTGTAAACAAGTGTTCCAAGAATTACCAATGGAATTTGCAGTTGAAGCACAAAAATTACTAGCAGTAAACCTAGAAGGAACAGTAGGATGATACCTATCTTAAATATAAAAGACTTAACGGTTTCTGTAACCGACAAAGACAAGACGAAAACAATAATTAAAGGTTTAAATTTGGTTGTTAACGCAGGCGAAGTCCATGCCATTATGGGCCCGAATGGATCGGGCAAAAGTACCTTAGCTAATATTCTAGCGCGGCATCCCAATTATAAAATAGAATCTGGAATTGTTGAATTTAATGGAAAAAACATAATTGATGCTGAGCCAGAGCAATGTGCACGTGATGGGATATTTTTGAGTTTTCAATATCCAGTGGCTATACCTGGAGTTACTAACGTACAATTTTTAAAGACTGCAGTAAACGCAGTGCGCAAGCACCAACAAAAGCCAACTTATGATGCTGTAGAATTTCTACAACTAGTAAAAGAGAAAATGTCCGGTCTAAATATGGATCAAGATTTTTTATATAGACCCATCAACGAAGGATTCTCTGGCGGCGAAAAAAAACGTAATGAAATTTTACAAATGTTATTACTCGAACCCAAATTAGCTATATTGGATGAAACAGATTCAGGATTAGATGTCGATGCGCTTCGCGATGTAGCAAATGGTGTTAATACCTTTCGTGATCCACAACGCGCAATACTTTTGGTAACCCACTACCAACGGCTACTCGATTATGTAACACCTGATGTTGTCCACGTCATGGTAGATGGTAACCTGATCTACACTGGCGACAAAACTTTACCGCATCAAATTGAATTAAATGGTTATGCTTGGGTTAAAGAACAGGCGGCACTATAATGCAACAAGGATTAGCAACAGATTCTGACTTGGTGTTTGTATGGCACGAGAATTCTGGACAGACTTTCCCAGATAATACTGCGCAAATCCACACCACTATTAGCGCTAGCGGTTTTAAAGTGAATATAGCCGATAATGCAATAATACCAAATCCTTTAGTATTTATTAGCAGTGCCGACAAAGATAATTCTTTACACACTGAGCTTAATATCGGCAAAAATGCGCAAATACAAATAATAGAATATGTAATGAGCGACGACTCTGGTGCAAATAATAATACCAACATGGTTATAAACTGTGCAGCTGGAGTGCAGTTAAAACATTGCTTGCTCCAACAAGCCAGGGATAACAGCGTCATTACCCAACAATCGGCTACTTGTATAAATCAAGCACAAGATAGCAAAGTTACCACTAACCTATTTTCCTTTGGCGGCAATGCGAGTAAAATCGAACTAGCAATTGCACTGCAAGGACAAAATGCTTCATGTAATGCCTCGTGCTTGGCCTTTACCCACGGCACCGAAAATCAAAACGTGTTGTTGCAAATTGATCATTTAGTACCGCATTGCACTAGTTCTAGTATTTCCAGAGGTGTTCTAAAAGACAAGTCTATCACCGATTTTGTTGGTAAAATATTTGTACATCCTGGGGCCAAGCAATCATTTGCTGATCTGCAAATTAAAAGCATATTATGCTCCCCCCTAGCCCAGGCTAATAATCGACCTGAACTAGAAATCTATAACGATGACGTGCGCTGTAGCCATGGTGCCAGTACTGGCCAGATGAATGAAGATGCACTATTCTATATGCGCAGCCGTGGCATTGATGAGGAAACGGCGGTAGCTATGCTAATTGATGGCTTCATCTTGCCTGCCATTGTTAGCTGTACTATTCCAAAAATAGCAGAGTTGATTAAAAGCATTATAGCGGAGCGTTAGCATGGATTCAGCCAAATACATCGAAAAAATTCGCAAAGATTTCCCTGCACTCAACACACAGGTAAATTCATACCCGCTGGCTTATTTAGATAATGCTGCCACCACGCAAAAGCCGCAAGTGGTTATCGATGCCCTTGCTAAATATTACAGCACCATGAATGCCAATGTACATCGTGGCGTACATTTTTTAAGCGAGACAGCTACCGAAGCATACGAATTAGCCCGTAGTAAGGTACAACGTTTTATTAATGCCAAACACAGCGAAGAATGCATCTTTGTACGCGGCACAACCGAAGCAATTAACTTAGTTGCCACCAGCTTTGGGCAAAAATTCGTAACAAGTGGCGACGAGATCCTAATTACTGGCATGGAACACCACTCTGACATAGTACCCTGGAAACTATTGTGCGATCGAACTGGTGCTACTTTAACGATTATCCCAATTACCAAAAGCGGCGAATTAGATTTAAGCAACCTAGATCAGCTATTAAAGCCTAACACTAAAATCGTAGCCGTCACGCATGTCTCAAATTCGCTCGGAACCATTAACCCCATCAAAGCTATTATTCAACGCGCGCATGACAAGAATATTCCCGTATTAATCGACGGTGCTCAAGCCCTTGCGCATATGAATGTAGATGTGCAAGATTTAGACTGCGACTTTTATGCCGCCTCGTCACACAAAGGTTACGGCCCTATGGGTGTGGGAGTATTATATGGCAAAAAGAAATGGCTAGAGCAAATGCCGCCATATCAAGGTGGTGGTGAAATGATTTTACAGGTCACTTTCGATAAAATTACCTACAACGTTTTACCGCATAAATTCGAAGCTGGTACCCCTGCTGTTGGAGATGCAATTGCATGGGGCGCAGCCATAGACTACTTACAACAATTAGATCGTAAATTTATAGCAGAACACGAGCAAGAGTTATTAAATTATCTTACCGGAAAATTACAAGATATTCCTGGCTTACAAATTTACGGTACCAGCAGCCATAAAGTGGCGATTGTTAGTTTTACATTAGAGCAAATTCATCCTCACGACATTGGCACTATAGTAAACGAATACGGTGTCGCAATCCGCACCGGGCATCATTGTAATATGCCATTAATGGACTTTTTTGGGATCCCTGGTACAGCACGTGCCTCGTTAGCGATGTATAATAATAAAACCGATATTGATCAATTATGTGATGCGTTGCATAAAGTAAAAGAATTATTCAGCAGGCATAAATAACATGGAAATAGACAACTTATATCAAGAGTTAATCATAGATCATGGTACAGATCCCAGGAATCACCATGTCCTTGAAACAGCAGATCACGATGCCGAGGGTTTTAACCCGCTGTGTGGTGATAAAATTCATGTGTATTTGATTATCAAGGATAATATAATCTCTGACATCAGCTTTATTAGCAAAGGTTGCGCGATCTCGACTGCATCTGCTTCGATTATGAGTGAAACTCTTAAGGGTAAATCGGTTGCTCAAGCGGTGGATTTATTCCAACAATTTCAACACTTATTAACTTCTGAAGATCCAGCACCAGAGACATTAGGTAAATTAGCCGCCTTAACCGGGGTCCGCAAGTTCCCAAGTCGCGTTAAATGCGCAACTCTGGCTTGGCATACTTTTCACCAAGCTCTAAGTAAATAGAGGGACGAATCAGATGTCAAAATGGGTAGATGTAGGGGTCGTAGGCGAAATCGATAATCAATGTTGTAAGATTATCGAAATTGATAATATTCCAATTGCCATTTTTAATCTTGAAGGGTTGTATTTTGCTTTTGAAGATATTTGCCCACACCAACATTTACCTTTAGCAGACGGTTTAGTCGCTAACGATACTATAACTTGTCCATATCATGGCGCTATATTTAATATTAAGACTGGGGATGTACTGGCGCCACCAGCGTGCGAGAACTTGCGCACCTATCCGGCTCGGGTAGTTGATGGCAAGATTCAATTAGAGATTTAAATCTCTTGTTTAGGAGATTTTGGTGATCCTGGTGGTGTGACACCGCGCACACGGTTACGCCCACCCTCCATCTCTGCGCGTTCTTTATCAGTAAATATGTGTACTTTTTTCTCTTTTTTAGGATCATATTTTTTCTTAGTACTTGTTTCTTCCGGTTTGGAGGTTAGCTTGGTTACAGTTTTGGGATTATCTATTTGATCAGACATCTCTTGATAATCATTTATATCATCGGAAACATCGGAAGATGCTCTTGGCTTAGCGGAGCGGTTAATAAAGAACTGCACTACAGCTGCAGCTACTGTTTTAATCACCTCGCCAACCACACGTCCAATTAATCGAAATGGAGACAACACTACATCTAAGGCGCGTGTTAGGAATGAACGCGAAGCAGGTGCCGCTGCGGCAGGCTGTGGTCTATTCTTAAATGTATCAAGCACAACTTTGCAATTTTTATTATCATCCTCTGCTGCATAAGAGAATATAGTACCACCATCCAGATCCATAACTTCAAAATTATTAGCACCTGCTTTTAGCAAAGTTTCTAAAGATTCTGGATCTTTATTTTTTACAGCCAAAATTAATGGGGTTTCAAATTGCATGTTCACAGCGTTTAGTTCTGCACCATGTTCTATCAGCTTTTTTATTATTAACATATGATTTGGGTTGGTTTCACTTTTAGCTATATCCGACACAATCGCATACATCAATGCAGTGTTGTTATTGCCATCTGAATTATTAACATCATCGCCATTTTTCAACAATTCCATGACCGTAAAAACATCACCTTCTTTACAGGCAAGCATTAATTTTGTAGCGCCGACGTCTTTGGTTTTCATTTTAATACTCTCTTCGTTTTGATTTGACAAATGTTCGTTGCTGGCTTGTATTTTCAGGCTCGTTTTCTTTGTTGTAACCCTGTAAAATATTGCGACGTTTGTTACCAACATAATTTTTTGTTGCGGTAGTTTCAGATTCCTGAATAGGCTGCGCAAATATATCTAGATCTTCTTCATTTTTCGATGTAACAATTTTGACTTCAGGCGCTTTAAAAAAGACCCGATCAAAAAAGTTTTTAATTTTTTGCCATTGATCTACAACAATTCTGTATATGCTTGTTATCCAGGATTGGTACTTAAGATTTTTAAAGTTTTCTAGTTCGTTTTTAATTGCTGCAGTTCGTTCCGGTTCTCTCTTATCAATGTTTCTTAATGCGTTTATAGCATCTATAGCATTATTCAAAGCAGCGGCTGAAAGCTGTTGATTACGTGATAAATATTCTTGTAATTGCTCTGGTTCGCCCCAAATTACAATGCGGATCAGCTTATTATCATCACCAAATCGTGGCAATAGCTCCGCGTTGCTTATGCGTTTGTTGTAACCTGGCGGAATTGTAGCACCATGTGTTAATAGTAACTTTATGCATGATTTTCTTTCAAGCTCCAAAGCCAACGTTAGTGGTGTTTCGCCCATATTGTTAATGGCATTAACATCCGCACGGTTTTCCAATAAACTTTTAACAATACTGTTATCTGAGTCACTAAAAATACTGGTGATTGCAAACATTAATGCGGAATCATTAGCGAAATCTTTTTTATCTGGTTCTGATCCAGCAGCAAGAATTTTATTAACTAGATCTGCATTGCCAGACTCAATGGCATAGAACAATACATTTTTGCCATGCTTATCGGATAACTCTACATTACCGTCTTTAATGATTGCGGTTACAGTTTGTTCGATGAGATCCTGCCCTTCCGGGTCAGAAAACACCTGCTGCAAACTATCTACTAGATTTTTCATTGCATCAAACCTTTAATCACGTTTTACTCATAAGATTTGACTGCTGATTATGGAATTAGTTCAATTTCTCCACAAGGTGTAATTGCACCTAAATTTTACAAACAAAACCGAAAACACTCATATATCTAATAAAGCTATTAATTGCCAACAAGTTTATTTTTGCTCTTGTTTGAAATTTCTTGCAAAGACGATAGAATTAGACCGCAACGATTTTTAAAAATAGTTTCCTGTTTGATTTCTTCTGGCAATTCTTTTAGTATTTGTTCAACTGTATCCTGTACGGTTGTGTGAGCACTAACAATATTATTTTCTATCAAATTATCTATTATCACCATTCGATCTTTAAAAACCAACTCCGAATCATCATTGCTATTTAAGGCTACTCTTAATGCAGTTTCGATGGGATATAAATCATCAGACATTAATTGATCTGGTTTAGCATTTTGTAATTGAGTGGTTAATTCTTTAACGCGAGTTATATTTCCAGTAATTATATTATAATTTAAAGCCCCAAATGATGATAAATAAGAGCTTTGAATTAAGCTCACGACATTGGATTTATTTGTCTCATTTATAATATCTTTAGATTCCATGAATGTATTGAAGTAATGTTCAGCGCATAAGTATTTATCAAAATCATCAACAAACGGAATCTGGTGTACTATTAAAGCTCGCAAAATATCTAAAAATTGACTAAATTCCTGTTCAGGCAAATGAATTTTTTTTGCTGCGAGGGCTATAGATAACTCTAATAAATTCACACTTTGTATTTTACCCGTATTTAATGCAAGTGGTAATAATTGTTCAACTTTTTCCATATCGGCGGTTTGGATAGCCATTTGCAAATCACTTATAATAATAGAACTTGCCCTTGCCTTAACTTTATCTGAGAAAAGTGGCATCAATGGAGCCATGCCTCTTCTTTGCCAAGAAGGCCTTTGAATTTTTGCTAGGACTTTGGATAGCAATTCCTCATCTTTATTGGCTGATTCAAGATTAATATAGCTTACCACATCTAAAATGCGTTTCTGATCGCTTAGATACTTGTAACATGCGTTTGCCATTTTATGCGCAACATCAGCTGGATTTTCAAAAGTAAGACCCTTTTCTGAAATTAATTGCAAGGTATTATAGTACACAGCAAGCCAATACGAACCTTTAGCTGCAACCCAAATACAATTTCCTGTAACCTGTTTTTTCATAGGAATGTATTGCATTAACTCCGAGTTACTCAACGTTTCTTCTATTGTGTCTGCTGGAGATCTACTTACAGCATACTCAAATAGATAATTACGCAAGTTATCGTCAATTTTATAAATCCGCACCCCGGTATAAGACCCCATTACGCCACCACGCTCATATATTGCAAACTGGTCTCTCCAGAATGCAAAGGCCATCCCATGACCTTCTTCTGTCAATTCATTAGCTTTAGTATGAACAATGCATATCAATGACTTATTTGGCGTTTCTAGAAACGTTTGATTATGGAATGCCCTAACATCTGATTTATCAATATTTATAGTTTGTTGATCACTTGATTGTATTATTTTTTCAATGTCAGACCTAGCAAGATCTGGCACATTTGCACTGATTTTTTCTAATTGCTCAGTTTTATTATTTTGTTGAATATGTTGAATAGTTGATATAATTTCTTTATGATATAATTCTACCCGGCCACCTTCTAATTTTATCCCTTGCGACTCGCCTTGTATAGACCATGTATGAGCAAGAACAAATCTACTTTGAATTTCACGAAAGTTACGCAGAAAAACTACAACATCAGGATCATTTGGTGGCAATACACTTTCATAGCCAGACACAGGCAAACCTCTTGCAGAATGTTTAACCGCATTTATTCCTAAATAATTAATGAACCTAACGGCATTTAACACCTGTGGATCTTCTGGCACTATATACAGACCATCTAAGCGATTGCTATTTAATATTTCTGGTATATTAAAACGCTGCACAATGATTAATGAATAGCTCCATAAACGTCGGTTACAACATTCAATAATCATATCTATAATTACATCGTAACAAAAATTCACAAATTGAGTATCATCATTATTTTTTAAGTGCTCACTGAAATCTTGCAAAAAATCTGCCATTCGATCTTCTGTTGGTCGTTTTGGCAGAAGCTGTTTTATCCCTTGTATAATTGATGGGCGCCGAGAATCTTTTATTGCACCCAAATTTTCCAAGATACAGTCACATGAAAATGCAGACATACTAGCCATCAACGCCTCTTTGTCATCACCAGCATATGTATCTAGTGCTGTAGATATAAGCTTTCTGTACTCATCCCATTTACTTTTTTTAGTACTATTAATACAGTGTTTAAGTTCAGCTTTTGATTTGTCGGTTAATGGCAATTTAATTACCCCATTTAATAATTAGTGTAACACCCAGAAAATATCAACGTTATATTTTTAATTATACAACAGTTTGTAGGCAACCGAAATAGATATATATTTAGATGTGTTATTTAGGTGGCATTTTGTGTTTATTTATGTTATAAATATGGCTCTAACTAATAATTTTAAAAGGGGATATTACAATGTTTTCAATATTTTCACGGAAAAAAAAATCAACAAAATCAACGCCACCGAAAACCAAGGCAATTAGAGAGTTTGGAGAAGAGGGCATCAATGCATTAATAAGTGGCGGTTTTGCTACATATTTACTAACAACAGAGACGGATACTAAGAATCGTTCAGACAGTGATTCTTCTGAGGATCCACAACCAACGCGATTATCCATAAAGAATAAGCATTAACACAGCAGTTTGTGGTAGGTTGAATTACAACAAAGTATGTCAACCCCCACAGCCTACATTATAAGCTTATACTTTTGGATTTATTTTTGATGGTTTATGCGGCTTTACGGGGTCGCCGAGCGAAATAAATCCACCTCTCTCTAAATCATCTAGAGGATTTCCACTAGTAGTTTTTGCTGATTCTGTTTTCCGCTCTTCGTCGTCACCGCTATTTTTATTTGTTTTTTTTGACCATATTGGCATGACTCTCTCCTTAATATTGCAATAAGCATACAGTTTAGAGCACACAGTTTTGTATAAGTTTCAAAATTTACTAAAAAATCGTCAATACATACTGGCTATATTATCAGCTTTTGAGCTATTTCCGCCAACCGTTTGCCTAGAGCCATAGCTAATTGTTTTTCATCATCGCTAACGACTTTATCGTGCTGCGCCCCAGAAACATGGGTTGCTCCGTATGGGCTGCCGCCAGTTACAGTACTGGTAAGTCTAGGCTCGGTATATGGGATTCCTAGAATCAGCATACCATGATGTATTAGAGGTAACATCATGCTTAATAGCGTTGTCTCTTGCCCGCCGTGCATGGAGGCAGTAGCAGAAAACACACAAGCTGGTTTGCCAGCCAAAGTACCATTAAACCATAAGTTGCCGGTATCATCTAGAAAATGCTTCAAAGGTGCTGCCATATTCCCGAATCGTGTTGGGCTACCCATGGCTAAACCGGCACAGCCAGCTAGATCATCAAGCGTGGCATATATAGCTCCGCTGTCTGGAATGGTTGGATCTGTAGCTTCAGTTGTGGGCGAAACTGGCGGCACGGTACGAATGCGCGCCTCGATACCTACAGATTCAATGCCACGCGCGATATATTGGGCTAGTTCTTTTACCGAGCCGCTGCGGCTATAATATAAGACAAGTAAATATGGCATTGGAAATCTCCAGGTTTGGGGCCCGCATGGCTAAAATAGGCCGACATTGTTTAATAACTGGTAAGGTACAAGGTGTATTTTACCGACAAGCTACCAAAGAACAAGCTTTGTTACGTGGTTTGACTGGTTGGGTAAAAAATTTACCCGATGGTAACGTCGAGGCTGAATTGTTCGGTGATGAAGCGCAAGTAGCAACTATGTTAGAATGGCTAGCAGTTGGGCCGCCACGTGCTGAGGTGTCTGAGCTTAAAG
>Ga0207061_1020_pt1 | contig 47470 bp, 42 predicted proteins | sample Alteio_BWMinCont_31_FD_153275 | JGI IMG/M metagenome (GOLD analysis project Ga0207061, IMG submission 153275) | Enriched cells from forest soil in Barre Woods Harvard Forest LTER site, Petersham, Massachusetts, United States -... | ecosystem: Environmental > Terrestrial > Soil > Temperate forest >... | reverse complement strand
CAGCTCACGCAGTTTCCTTCAAAGATCCGCTTTCCTTCGGCGTTCTGGACGGTAGCGACTTTCGGCGAGTCTGCGGCGGCACCCGCAGGCTCTGGCAGTGCGGCGCTACGAATGGGTTTGGCGGACTGCAGATAGGTGACAATCGCCCCAAGGTCCGAGGGCGAGAGCGTCGACAGACTCAGATCGACCGCTTCCCCCATGGGTCCCGAGGCCGTGCCACGTCCGTGCGCGTGCCCGCGCGAGAGATACGCGGCGAGTTCCTCCGCTGACCAACTCCCTACACCGCTGATGGGATCACTTGTGATGTTGTAGGCGCTCCAACCCTCTGCCGTTCCACCGGCGAATTTCTCTCGTTGATTCATCGCTTGAAGGAGGTTGCGCGGCGTATGACATTCTCCGCAGTGGCCCGCGGCCTCCACTAGGTATGCACCGCGATTCCATTCGGGGCTTTGCGCCGGGATGGGGCGAAAGCGTTCGTCTCGATTGAAAAAGGCGGACCAGAAACCCATGAGCCAACGTTGATTGAAGGGAAAAATGAAGGTATTTGGCTGGTTGAGACGTCTTATCGGGGCACGTGAAAACAAGTACGCCTTGATGGCGATGACGTCCGCATCGGTCAACATCGTGTACGAGGCGAAGGGAAAAGCGGCGTAGAGGCGCTTGCCGTCGGCCGAAACGCCTTGATGCACCGCCTTGAGAAACTGCGCATCGGTCCACTTGCCAATCCCGGTTTCCGCATCCGGCGTGATGTTCGGGGTATAGATGGTTCCAAAGGGCAATACGAAGGCGCGGCCGCCCGCAAAGGGCGCCCCGCCTTTTTCGGTATGACAAGCCTCACAATCCGCCATGCGCGTTATGTATTCGCCGCGGGTGCGTGCATCGGCGGCTGCCAATTCGGCAGGAACACCCGTCGGCGACGGTCCCGCATAAGAGGCCAAGTCCACCGGGTAACCGGCGGCAAAGGCATAGGGGCCTGGTTGAAAGACCATCCATGCGAGGAAGCTCACGCCGATGACCGCTACCGTCGCCATCGACACCAGGATGAAGCGGCGCCGACTCATCACGCTGTCTTCGCGATCAGCTTGCGATCGATCGGCATGCGTGTGATGCGCACGCCGGTGGCCGCGAAGACGGCATTGGCAATCGCCGGCTGCACGACGACGGTGCCGGGCTCGCCGATGCCCCCGGGGTCTTGCGTGCTCGAGACAACGTGGGCTTCGATCGAGGGCATTTCGTCGATTCGAAGCATCCGATAATTGTGGAAGTTGCTCTGCTCGACGCGCCCGCCGGAGAAAGTGATCTGGTTGTACAAGATCGCGGTGATACCAAAGACAACGCCGCCTTGAATCTGAGCGATCAGCGTGTCGGGATTCACGACGCGGCCGCAATCTGCGGCAACGACAACACGGGTTACTCGAACATCTCCCTGATCGCTCACCGCCACATCGGCAACGCAGCCAAGATAGCTTCCAAATGCGCTGATGAGGAGCGCCACCCCGCGGCCCGTGCGGGCTCCAAAGGGGGAGGCAACCGCCGGTGCACCCCACTTGGCCTGTTGCGCGAGCGTATCGAGGACTCCTAACGCCCGCGGGGCACGCGCTAGCAACCGTCGACGGAACTCCACCGGGTCCACGCGCGTCTCGTGTGCGATGTGATCGAGAAAGCACTCGGTTGACCCGACACTGCCGTTGGGGCCGACGCCACGCCAGAAAGCCACTTCAACGGGCAATTCGTGACGCACGTATTCCACCAAGACGGCGCCGAGATCGTAGGGGGACTTGACCGCTCCATCGACGGCGTCGATATCGATGCCGCCCTTGAAAGCGGGGGGTAGCCAGCGGGCCATAATCGACCCACCAGTGATCCGGTGATGCCAGGCCACGATCTTGCCCTTTTCAACTCGAGCCTTCAGTCGATCGTGATACAGAGGCCGATAGCGCTGCTGCGAAATATCCTCTTCTCGCGTCCAGACCACCTTCACGGGTCCTTGAACGTGCTGAGCGATGCGCGTGGCCTTGCCAATGCCGTCGGCCTCGAGCCTTCGCCCAAAGCCACCGCCAATGTAGTGGTTGTTGACCGTGACTTTGGATGGTTCGATCCCGAGCACCTGCGCCGCGATGCTTTGCGCAAACCCCGGGACCTGCGTCCCCACCCATACCTCGCAAGCGCCATCCTGCACGTGGACGGTGCAGTTCATCGGCTCCATGGTGGCATGAGCGAGAAACGGGAACTCGTAGGTCGCTTCAAAGAGCACGCCGGTCTTGAGCGCTTCGAGCGCATCGCCTTCGCGCTGCGCCGCCACCCCTGCTCCTTCCGAAGCGGCCTCCAGCTCCTGCCAAAGCTTTCGCTGATCGAGCCCCGCGTGGGGACTTGGCGACCACTCGATCACCAAGGCGCGCATACCCTGAACGGCCGCCCACATGTGATCGCCCACCACCGCCACAAGATCATCAAGCACCACGACCTGCCGAACGCCAGGCAGCGCAAGTGCGGCCGCCTGATCGACCTTTGACACTTTACCGCCGAGGACCGGCGAGCCCTTCAGTGTGGCGAACTTCATGCCGGGAAGAACGACATCGATCCCATAAACCGTCTTGCCGGTGGTCTTGTCCGCGGTGTCAATGCGCCGCGCTGGCGTGCCTATGAGGCGAAATTGGCTCGGATCTTTGAGCCGGATCTCGGCGGGTATCTTCAGACGGGCGGCCTTGGACGCCACCTCGCCATACCTCAGGTTTCGTCCGGAGGCCTTGTGGGAAATCACGCCGCGATCGGTCGATAGACTGAAAGCATCCACGCCCCACTCCATGGCAGCGGCCTGAAGCAACATCGCCCGTGCAGTGGCGCCTGCGCGTCTCAGCGGCAGAAACCACGCGCTCGTGGTCGTCGAGCCCCCGGTTGCTTGGACGATGAATACCGGACTGCCATAGTTGGCCTGGTCCGGCGGCGCATGGGCAGCGAGCACTTGGTCGAGTCCAACATCGAGTTCCTCGGCGATACACATCGCTTGCGAGGTGTACACCCCCTGTCCCATCTCCACCGCCGGCATGGTCATCGTGATCTGGCCGTCGGTCGCCACGTGGATGAAGGCATTCATGGACGTGTTGCCTGCGCCCGGCGCGCCGGCACGCGCGCGTCCAAAATCGATACCCACCAACAATCCGCCGGCAATGGCCATGCCACTGTGCAACAGCGCGCGACGTGTGATGGCGGGACTTTCCGGTGTCGAGTTGGCCGCCGGCGTCTTCCTACGATCGGGCAGCATGCTTGATCCCCTCTCGGATTCGAACATACGTCCCGCAACGACAGATATTTCCTGCCATTGCGGCATCGATATCGGCATCATCGGGGTTCGGATTGTGAGCGAACAATGCGGCGGCCGACATAATCTGACCGGACTGACAGTAGCCACACTGAATCACTTCAAGATCGAGCCATGCTTTTTGGATCTTGGCTCCGGCGCTGGTCTCGCCAACGCCCTCAATCGTCGTGACCGCGCGATTCCCGACCAGGCCAATCGGAAGCTGACAAGATCGAACGGCGACACCGTCGAGATGAACGGTGCAGGCGCCGCAGAGGGCAATCCCGCAACCAAACTTGGTCCCCGTCATCTGCAGGACATCCCGCAGAACCCACAATAGGGGCATATCGGCGGGAACATCGATCGGATGGCTGACACTGTTTACCAGCAGTGCGAACATGCGTGCACTCCCATGAAGCGAACGGCGACGGTCAGCAAAACCCTGTTTTGCCCGAACATAAGTCGATTTCACCGCCCCGCGCAGCAGCTGACCTCGCCGACGGGAAGCATGGCCGGATCACCGATAGTCCACAATTCGCGGCGGTCACATTTGGATCGAATTGCACAAGAGCAAGCGTTTTTGAAAAATCGCGCATCCATTGACTCCCTAGGATGGAGTGACATTGTCCTGTCAGGCTTGGTTACCGATCTGTTGTAAGGCTCCCACCCAGTTCTCCACATGGTAGGCGGAGGCTAATTTGCCGTGCTTCACCGTAAAAACATCGATCGACATGGTGTTGAAGCCTTTTCCCGTCGGCTTTGCCCCCCAGAATTCCCCTCTCGGCGTACCGGTCGCTTTTCCACGGACGATGATTTGGTCGCCAACCGTCTGGATGTCCTCAATGGTCCAGCGCAAATCGGGGACGGCCGATCCGATCCCTCGAAACACTTCCGCCAGCTGATCGCGCGAGAGCCACTCCTCGTTCGTGTGATAGGACTTGTAGTCAGGATTCGCGGCCTTGGCCAATAAGGCCGCCACGTCTTTGTTACCGGGTTGATTCAACGCGTCATAGAGCGGCGCCACAATCGCCCGTGCTTCTTCTTTCGTCAGCGAAGTAACCGCGGATCCTATCTCGGGCAGTCCGGTGGGTTTCGCAAAGGCATTGCCAAACATTGGCAGGCCGCTCTTGGATTCTTCTTGAGTCACCTCATCCTGCAGAGTGTCCCAATGTTCAGCCAAGCGACCGTGCTCCATCCTCACCACATCACCCGCAATCCAAGCGCGAGGGCGGCCATTTCCCGTAAACCGTCCATGTAGAAGCACAAAATCGCCATCCACCGCGATGGTGTGATTCTCGTAGCGCATTTCGGGGGGCGCCGAGCGCACGAGGTTGAACAAGCCGTCGCGGCCCGGAGGTATGTGGGCGCTATGTTGGATGTACCTTTCTGACCAAAATTCTGCGGCTCTCGCATAGTCGCGCTTGTTGAACAGCGTCTCGAACGCCTCAAGAACGCGTGCTTTGATGTCGACAGATGACTGAATGGCCATCGAGTTCCTCCAGGTCTTTGTTCTTGCGCTGGCCCCTATTCATGAAGCCCGCGGCGGGTAACCAACTGCGCCTATAATATGACCGGTCGTCTTACTTTTACAAGCTCGGCTTACCGTCCCGCTTTCTTTGCAAAAACTTCAGGAGTAAATTGTGGCAACCACTCCACAAATCGCAGGACCTTCTTGGCTCGCCGCAGCACCCGTAATGTCGTTCTGAATGCCGGTTCAAAGCTGTTCATCGAGCGAGGCTTCAGCGCCTGCGGTGTCCAGGACATCACCGATGCCGCGGGCGTTCCGAAGGGCTCCTTCTACAACCACTTCAAAAGCAAGGAAGCGCTCGCGGCAGAAGTACTGGCCGAGTATGGGAAAGGCACCACGGATCGGAGCATCCTGAGCAACAGAAAACTCCCTCCGCTTGCGCGCCTCAAGAAGCACTTCGCCGCGCTCAACGACCATTTCTCGCAATGCCATGATGGGTGTTTGGTTGGAAAATTCATGGCGGAAGTCTCGGAGGACACCCCGCAGATCCGCAATGAACTGCTGAAAGTGCTGACCCTTTGGGGCGAACAGATCTCGGCGGTCATCGCAGAGGGACAACAGCAAGGCTCGATTCGCAGCGATCTCAAGGCGAGTGAGCTCGCCAACTTCTTGATCGATTCCTATGAGGGGGCGATCTTACGAACACGAGTCGAAAAAACCCCGGCGGCATTGAAGGCCTTCGTCAAAGTCGTTTTCTCCAGCATTGCGGTCGCCGTGGATCGTTAGCTTCTCCCTCTTGCAAAATCAGGACACCGGTAAGTGCTCGTCGCCGGTTCCAAAGTCCCATCGATCGCGATGCAATCCCATTACGGCCTCATCGCTGCAGATGCATATCAAGCATCTGGTCGTTCAACGTCATGTTTTGATTCAAATTGGCCATGATGATCATGGATCCAAAGATCAGTAGCCCGACGACGAATATGCCGAAAGCGAGTGAGAGGATGTTGTTGGTGGAATCGGGTGCCGAGCTTATGTGCAGGAAAAATACCAGGTGCACGCCCATCTGGGCTATCGCGAGGACTGCAAGCAAGACGGGGATGCTCGGAGACCACACAACATTGGACGATGAAGCGGCGAAGGAGGCGGCGGTCAAAACCGTGGCGAGCGCAACGCCGACCAGGTAGCTGCGCAAGCGATCGCGGCTGCTGCGATGCGAGCCTGGTGCACGATCGGTGTCACGAGCCTCAATCTCCAAACTCATCGATATGCGCCCAAGTAAACGACCGTGAATACGCCAATCCACACGATATCCAGCGCGTGCCAAAATAAACTGAAGCAGAAGAGGCGCCGAACGACCATCGGGGCGAAACCGATCGTCGCGACCTGTCCTACCATCATCGCGAGCCATCCGATTCCAACCGTCACGTGAATCCCGTGGGTGCCGACCAACGCAAAAAACGCGGATAGAAACGCACTTCTTGTCGGTCCGCTGCCACCATGAATCATGTCCGCGAATTCGGAAAACTCAAGGCTTAGGAACAGCGCTCCCAAGCCGGCCGTGATCAATGACCACAGGTAAGTCAGCCGTGTTGAACGCCTATCCATCGCGATCATCATCATGCCGCAGGTGAAACTCGATGCCAGTAGGCAACCCGTCTCGTACAACACATGACGCTTGTTGAACAGTCCCGCGCCGGAGGGGCCACCATTGGTGGACCCGGCGAGGACGGCATAGGCGGCGAACAGGGCGGCAAAGAGGATGATATCGCTTAAAAGGAACACCCAAAACCCGAAAGCGGCGACCACCCGCGTTGGCGCCGGACCCCGCTGCGAAAGAGGGGCGCCTTCAGGTGCTTCCGCGTGAGCGACATCCACCGCCGCACTCACGGGGATACCTGCGTCTGATGCTTTCGTTCGTGCGCGGAAATCTCTGCGACCGAGACCAGGTCCTCAAGATCAATTCGCCAGGCGTGTCGTAGACATACCGCCACCGCGCCGGCGAGCCCGACGAAGGCTAGCCACCAGATATGCCATATCAGGGAAAAGCCGAGGATCACCGCAAAGAACGACACCAAAAATCCCAGCGGACTGTGCGTTGGGATCCTCAACGGCTCGAGCAGCGACTGCTTCGCCGGAATGGCCGCATTTCGCTTGATGCTCCAGAACGCATCGGGGCCACTCACAGTCAGGAGAACTGCAAAGTTCCAGACGGGGGGCGGAGAGGAAATCGACCACTCCAGCGTACGCCCGTTCCAAGGATCTCCGGTTAGGTCGCGCCGCTGCTCACGAGTGCGAATGCTGACCACAAGTTGAACGATGGTGAGGATGATACCGAGTAAGATCACAACCGCACCCACGAGCGCCGCGACCATAAACGGTTGCCACGTAGGATCCGCATAGTGCTGCATCCGTCGAGTGGCACCCATCAATCCGAGGACATAGAGGGGCATGAAGGCAAGATAGAAACCGAAGAACCAGCACCAGAAAACGGCTTTGCCCAAGCCTTCGTGCAATCTGAATCCGAATGCCTTCGGGAACCAGTACGTATACCCTGCCATCGCGCCGAATAGGACGCCGCCGATGATAACGTTATGAAAATGCGCGATGAGAAAAAGGCTGTTGTGCAAGACGAAATCTACGGGCGGTATTGCCATCAGAACGCCGGTCATGCCGCCAATCACAAACGTCACCATGAAGCCGATCGCCCAGTACACGGGCGTTGTAAATCGGATGCTTCCGCCGTACATGGTGAAGAGCCAATTGAAGACCTTAACGCCCGTGGGAACCGCGATGATCATCGTGGCGACTCCAAAGACCGCGTTGACGTTGGCCCCTGCTCCCATGGTAAAGAAATGGTGCAGCCACACCAGGAAGGACAGAACGCAAATGGCCATGGTCGCCATCACCATCGACCGATAGCCAAACAACGGCTTGCCGGAGAACGTCGCGATCACTTCCGAGAAGACCCCGAACGCGGGCAAGATCAAGATATACACTTCCGGATGGCCCCAACCCCAAATGAGATTGACGTACATCATGGGATTGCCGCCACTGTCATTCGTAAAGAAATGAAACCCGAGATAGCGATCGAGCAGCAACATGGCGAAGGTTGCCGTCAGGATGGGGAAAGCGGCAACGATGAGCAGGTTCGATGCCAGCGCGGTCCAGCAAAACACCGGCATTCGCCCATAGCCCATTCCCGGGGCACGAAGCTTGAGGATTGTCGTCGTGAGATTGATACCCGATAGCAATGTGCCCAAACCAGAAATCTGCAGGCTCCACAGATAGTAGTCGACGCCCACGCCCGGTGAATATGCAATCTCCGACAGAGGCGGGTAGGCAAGCCATCCCGTCCGCGCGAACTCGCCAATTCCCAGGGAGACGTTGACCAACAGGACTCCGGCGGCGGTGAGCGAGAAGCTCACCGAATTAAGGACCGGGAAGGCAACGTCTCGAACGCCCAGCTGCAGAGGCAGAACGAAATTCATCAGGCCGATCACAAAGGTCATCGCCACGAAGAAGATCATGATCGTGCCGTGGGCGGAGAAGATCTGGTTGTAGTGTTCCGGCGGCAAATATCCGGCCGCGTGACCGGCGGCGAGTGCCAACTGCGTCCGCATCATGATGGCATCCGCAAACCCTCGCAGCAGCATGACGAGCGCCAGGACTACATACATGACTCCAATGCGTTTGTGATCGGTACTGGTGATCCATTCGCGCCAAAGGTAAGGCCACCAGCCCTTCCATGTCACCAGCGTCAGCAAGCCCGACATGCCGATGATCAGTATGAAGACCGTTGCAAGCGGAATCGGCTCGTTAAGCGGAATCGCGTCCCAGCTGAGTTTGCCAAACATCGATATCGCCTCTCAGAATGATCCGTTGCTCTCGGATGCCGGCGCTGGGTGTGACAGCTCAGGCGCGCCATGGTGATGCACGATGCTCTCGAACAGGCCTTGTGTGACGTGCCCGAACGCCGTCGGCTCGTCGGCGCGACTCGGACTTGCCAAGAGTGCGTAGCGAGCTTTATCGAGGGCCTCGGAGCGCGACCTCGTCGAAACCAGCCATGCCTGATACTCACCTCGAGGCACTGCGCGAACTTCAAAGCGCATGTCCGAGAAACCATCTCCACTGAACTGTGCCGAGAGACCACTGAAGGTGCCTGGGTGCGATGCCATCAGGTTGAGTCGAGTTGTCATGCCGGCCATCGTGTAGATCTGGCTCCCCAGCTGCGGAACGAAAAAGCTGTTCATGACGCTGCTGGAAGTGAGCCTGAAGCGAATCGGTGTGTCGACTGGAATGAGGAGTTCATTAACGGTCGCAATCTGCTCTTGCGGATAAATGAACAGCCATTTCCAGTCGAGCGAGATGACCTCGACCTCCACGGGTTTCGTGATGTCGACCAAGGGCTTGCGGGGGTCGAGATCATGCGATCCGATCCAGGCGATTCCTCCGAGGAAAAGCACAATCATGGCCGGTATTGACCACGTCACGAACTCGATACGCCCGGAATATGCCCACTCGGGCCTACGCTGCGCGCGCTTGTTGCTCGCTCGAAACCACAGGGCAACGACTAAAGTGCAGACGATCACGGGAATGACCACGGCCAACATGATGGCCGTGGCGTCGTAGAGGATCAGCTTCTCCGCCGTACCCACCGGCCCCTGGGGGTCTAGGACACCATGAGAGCACCCGGCGGAAAATAGCAAACCAGCCGCCGACGCGATGTGACGGAAAAACTGTCGAGTAGTTGTCATCGTCAAGGCTCGACCCCCTTACAACTGTTTGATGCTGGCTTCCCCTCCTTCTCGAATATCTTTGGCGCGGCGGCATCAATCTGCGAAACCTAGCAAGGCGCTTGGTCTCGAGGCTTGCCTGAATCCTTCGGATTTGCAGTTTCTTCTTGAAGCCTGGGAGGAGATTGGTTGGATGAGACGTCACACCGGCAAACTCGGAATATGGCTGACGGAATGGGGCTGATGGTCCGCTTGGAGTGTGCAGCACCCACACCGCGCTCGATGCGCCGACTCCTCACTTGTCCGGAACGCGACAAATCACTTCGCATCCCTCAGAGGTACATCTGTCGCGGAATTTTCAGAATGTACATCCCGTATTGAAAGGAATAGTCTTGGAATTGACCTTCAGGGCGCAGCCTCTTGCGCGCTGGGTTGCCGGTGTCCGTCGCTTGTTAGCGCTTGCCGGGTGCAGTCATGCCGAGAAAAATTGAGAAGCAAGTCGCCCTGGATCGCGCGTTGACCGTGTTTTGGGATCACGGGTACCGTGGCACATCCATGGATATGCTGACGAAGCGGCTCGGTGTCGAGAAGCCGAGCATTTATGCCAGCTTCGGTAGCAAACACAAACTCTATCTCAGCGCCTTGGGACACTACCGGGAATCGCTCATTGGTTCGGTACGACACATCGTTTCGGCTGCATCTTCTGCTCGCGCAGGCGTGGATCAGGCGGTACGAATGATGATGCTTCGCCGCTCAGCCAAGTCGCGGAAAGGATGTTTCGCGACCAATGCCACGCTCGAGGTGGCGGATCATGATCCACTCGTACGGCAAGAGGTCCGCAAAACCTTTGCTGAACTGGTCGAGGTATTCACCCATGCCCTGAAGCTAGCCCAATCCGCGGGGCACGTTCGGACAGATTGTGCTCCTGAAATCTTGGCTCAACTCCTGGTCAATGCCATTGGCGGAGCTAGAATCATGGAAAAGACAAAAGCGTCAAACTCGGCGACAGAAGCCGTAGTGGCGTTGATCATTGGAATTCTCGATGCCCCGGCCTTGGGCGCTGGGCGGACAACCCTGAGCTAGTGTGCATCGATCGTTGACGGCGTGTCGATGCGCGCGCCCCGAGTTTAGAGCCGCTCAGCGATGGCGCGTAAGATTCATGGATACTCAACGCGGCAATACTTCGCTGGTCCTAAACCTTGCATCAAGGGCGCGAGAACATCGGATTACCACTGGCAGTGGCGGAAGCGGGGACTTCCTCTTGCAAAACATCCCAGTGTTCCGCCAGCTTGCCGTCAACGACACGAAAAATGTCCACCGCAACCATCGGCTTCGGACCCCAACCGGTGTAACGGCCGTGAATCATCACCAGATCGCCTTCTGCGACGATCATTCCTGCCTCGTAACGAAATCCGGCAGCCAATTGGCCAATTAGGCCGGGAATGGCATCTCGACCGTTTGGAAACGACGGATTGTGTTGGACATAGTCTTTCGCGAAGTGGCGCTCCACGACGCTGCTATCCCGGCGGACGAAGACGGCATCCATCACTTGGCTGACGAGGGCCTTGTTGGCGGCAGCGGTGCTTGAGGGGTTCATAACAGTCTCACGGATTTACCTCGGGTGGCCGGATGAGGATGGATCGTCCTAACGGAGTTCACAACGAGGAACGCACATCTTTGGATCGAATTACACAATTAAAATCGATTTTGAGAAACCGGTGTGGGGATGCCGATGGTCCTGCCATCTCGATGGTGCCGTTCTAGCTGGCGTTCCGGAACCGGCGTCCGTGCGGTGCCCGGATAATGCACTCAGCGCCGTCGACGCCAGTTCGCCAGGCCGATCGCAATTGCGGTCCATAACGCAATAAACATCCATTCGACCGGGATCTTCTTGCCCGATAACAGCGGACGAAGTGCGAGGGCGATGCGGCCTAAACACGGGAGCCGTATCAACCGAAGTCACCCCGTTTGGGGGCATAAAGCAGTCGGGCATTGGCCGAGAAGGATCGAAGTACGGCATTCATGACTACACGGAGATGAAATATGTGTGGGCGATGTCCAATGAGCACTGCGGCGCCTGATCGAGACTGACTCGCCGGTCACGGCGCGGTCAACGCTTTCTCCAAGGCCGGACTTCTCATCAATTAAACGATGTTAAGAAACCGCAAAAGCGCGGCTTTTTCACAAGATCTGACCGACTGCCATTGCTAGGGTCCCACCTTGGACCGCGGTGGCTTGGGCTCGGCGCGAGTCTATCGTCCCATAGGCAAGCCCGCGGGTTTTAACGGCGGTATTCACCGGCAAGGGCGCTTCAAGCCAAAGAAAGAACAGCTTGTGAACACGACTGAAGGTTCCGGCGGAAAGTTGAAAGGCAAGATCGCCCTGATAACTGGGGGAACCTCGGGCATCGGCTTGGCGACCGCTAGGAGGTTCGTTGGCGAAGGCGCCTATGTCTTTATTACAGGGCGGCGCGAAGCGGAACTCGCTAGCGCGGAACGCGAGATCGGCAAGAATGTGAGGGCCATTCAGGGCGATGTTGCGCGACTGGAAGATCTTGATCGTCTTTTTGCCCAAATTCAGCAGTTGACGGGACGGTTGGACGTGATTTTCGCGAACGCGGGTACCGCCAGGTTTGGTGCCCTCGGGACCATCACCGAAGAGTTCTTCGATTCGCTGTTTGGCGCGAATGTCAAAGGGCTTCTCTTCACGGTACAGAAGGCGCTTCCGCTGATGCCGCCCGGAGGTGTGATTGTGCTGAACGCATCCGTTGGCGGTTATAAGGGCCGTCCCGCAAACGGCGTCTACAGCGCGACCAAGGCCGCTGTGCGATCCTTTGCACGCACTTGGACTAACGATCTTAAGGATCGACAAATTCGGGTGAATGCGATCAGTCCCGGGGTGACCGAAACGCAAGGGTTCCGTGACTTGATGAACTCCTCAAGCGCATCGGATATAGAGACTCAACGACAGCGCGCCATCAGCAGTATCCCGCTCGGTCGGCTAGGCACACCTGACGACATCGCGACATCGCCAAGGTGGTCGTATTTCTGGCGAGCGAGGACAGCAGCTACATCGCCGGCGCTGAGGTCTCGGTCGACGGTGATTTTGCGCAGGTTTAACGCGCTCGCTCCTGGTAGCGCGAGCGCAAAAAGGAACTGTTGCGTTGCGGGCGACGAAATTAGGGTCCTGGAACTACTCAGGGCTAAATCGGGCACGATTGAGATTGCCGCCGGCGACGTACTACGCGAGAGCTCGTTCCCAGAGCTGCTTCAGCGACCCGAAGTTCCGATATCGACCCCGCCCCAGCGCGAATTGCCTCTTGCGAATCCGATGGGCCAGTTCGATTCCGGCCAATGTGATGGCTGCACTCCGAAAGCACTTGAAGCCACCCATCGAGACGCATCGGCGTTTGATCGCTCGATGATCTTGCTCGCACAGTTCGATGATTTCGGCATCGAAGCGGCGACGTCGGTAGATGGAATCTCGGACAATCGGCCTGGTCATTTGGGCATCCCGTGGACGCCCGAATTGTACGATAAAGCTCCTTAATGCAACGGAACCCTATCAAGAGCTCGGGTCACAAGCATCGGAAAAATAAGGAATTTTTCGGTGGATGGGAGGGAATTGTACGGCAATTGCCCTTTAACGCAACAGAACCAGCCCCTTCCCAGGCACACCAAGGCACAATCCTGGCACACCCAATCTGAGTTGGTCACAAATACGGCACAGCACTTTCGAACTGCGGAGCTTCACGTGAGGGAATGATTATTGGCTTCACGCTAGCTCAGGCCCGTCTGACATGCGATGTCCGAGTTCGGATCCCAGAGCTGCCTTATGCGACCGGCCGCTTTACGGTGTACGGCATCGAAGATGCCATCGCTTACCGGTATTACAGGGTGTGGAACCTAGGGAGGAGATCGCGGGGTTGTAGTCTGGTCGCGCGCGCGCTTCAATGCTTCATCCAGAGCGTCTGCGGCAGCGATCTTGACGTCGGGTTCGACCCCGGTGCCCTCCCAATCGGTCTTCGTGATCGGGCGTCCGGTCGGGACCCTCACCAAGAAGTGATCGTCAACGCGCTTGGTTTCCACCAAGTGAGCTCCGCCGCCCGTTGTTTCCCCGATCAACGTGGCCCGCCGCAGATTTCTGAGAACGTTTGAAAGATACTCCGCGGCCGAAAACGTGTGCTTCGATGTGAGCACGAACACCGGCTTGCCGATGAACTTCTTGCCCGATACCTCGGGCAACGTCCACGTTTCTTTCGTCGCGTTGTCGGTGCGACTGAAAATGTCATCCAGATGAGTACGCTCGGCGAACAGATAGCTGGCGATGAACTCGACCATTTCGCCGTCTCCACCGTGGTTGTCACGCAGGTCGAGAATTAGGGCGTCACTGTCGGCCACGAAATTCATCGCAGCGCTCGCCGTGGGCGCACAGATCTCCGCGTCCGCGAACATATCCAGCTTCAGATACCCAACGTTCGGCCACAGGTGCTCCGCCTTCTCGAATCCGCAGTTGGCGGCGGCGAGTCGCTTCGACTCATCCCCAGGATTCCTCCTGGACAGATCCGCCGCTAGCACGACATAGCTGAATCGCACTTCCAGGTGTTTGTCGTGGCTGACTTCCTGCAGATCCCAGGTGAGCTGTCGCGCGAAGTCTCTGCCATCACGAATGGCGCGGTAGTCGCGACTGGTCTTGCGCTTCCGCAGTGCGGCGGACATCTTCTGGGCGGTCTCCGGAAAGACATAGTAGTCATTGAGCACTCCGGTCACTTGATCGATTACCCGGGCACGCGTGGCATCGTCAAATGTGACTGCCTCGAATCTGGAGCCGGCTGCAATGCGATACGTCCCCAACTCCGTGAGGACGCGCGGCTCGGCGGCACTCACCTGGATCGTGCCGATCTCCTCACCGCCATTCGCCCTGGCCTTGAGGCGAAAAAGAATATGCGTTTGATCGTTGGTGTAAATGTCGAGTAGGTCGTAGCCGCCGGTCTCCGCTCTCCAGCGCATGTCACCGTCCAGGTCCGTTTTCCACGAATAGGTCTTGACGAACTCCTCTTCGCCCGCACGGTTGCCACTGTTGAAAGCGTAGAGCCACGCGGCGAACGCGTGCCCGGCGGGGGTATCCGGAATAGAGGGCGCTGACCCGTCGGCGAGCGCCAGAAGCGGTAGCGCAGAAAGCAATACTGCGATAAACGAGCGGGTCTTCAATGGCGTTTCCCTCTCCACCTTCGTGTTTTACGCCTCTCGTTGCGCCAGAACTGGAAAGGACTCCGGTACGATCCTTGGGCCGCGATTGATTCAGTCTAGCGCGAGGCAACAAGGTCTGCTATGTGCTAAATAATTTGAGTGCGCCAAGGTCCGCACATGGCCGTACCGGGACGATCGCATCAGATATTCACATGGCTCCGCGAGAATCAACTGGGGCACGATGCCCCAGGCCGCTTCTGGATACTTGGTCGCATATCCAAGAGAGTCTGGACCGTAGATAGTGCATCCTGATACGCCGGAGTCATTGCGGCAAGGACGCCCTTGTCCTTCTCCTCGATCCCTTGCGCCATTACGGCCCGAAACGTATCCACAGCCATACGAACAATGTGAGATTCTTCGTCATTAAGACGCTTGCCGTTGATGGTTATTGCTGCCTCGCCGCTCATCTATCGCCTCCTGCATACAGTGTTCGACTCACAATACTGTAGGAACTTATCCGCCACGCAATCAAAAACGGATGTGTTCTAGCAAATTTGGTTACCGGATTGACGACGGAGGATCTCTCGATGAACGACGGAATCGGTTATCTCAGAGTCAGTACTGCGGAACAGGGGCGCAGCGGGTTAGGGCTTGCTGCGCAACGACATGACATCGAAGTCTTCGGGGCACGCGAGGGATTCTCGATCGGTTCCTGGTATCAGGATATTCAGACTGGAGCCGGGAAGGACGCGCTTCTGCTGCGTCCGGGGTTGGCTGCTGCCCTAAGGGAGGCTCGAAAAAAACGTTTCCCGCTAATAGTCTCTAGGCTCGATCGTCTATCACGAAATGTCCACTTCATCACCGGGCTCATGGAACACAAGGTACATTTCGTGGTAGCGGCCCTCGGTAAGGACTGCGATGACTTCACGCTGCATATCTACGCCTCGCTCGCTGAGCAAGAACGCAGAATGATTTCAGAGCGACTTAAAGCCGCGTTTGCTGTCGCGAAAGCCAACGGGATGAAATTTGGATTAGCGAGATGCTCCAAGGCGCGGCGGCGTATCGTCATTGCAATGGGTCACGCGGCGCTGAGAAAATCGGAGATGGAGCGAGCGGAGGCCTATCGCCTTCACATTGAGTGGGCATTCCGCCAGCCGAACGTATTCGGGGCTGGGAGGCCAATCTCGTTTGTTGGCGCGGCTACCAAGCTAAACGATCGAAATATCGAGTCACCAATGGGTGGAACTTGGACCGGACCTACGCTGAGAAGGATGGGAGGCCTTCTGGGGCTCGATCACCCGGGCGGCAGTGTTCCAACAGCGGTTGCACGGGCCAGGGTAAGCGAGATCTGGGAGGCAAACCCGGACATTACTTCAAGAGAAGTGAGAGCGAGCGCGCGGCTCGCTCACCCACTTGGAGCAGACCTCGCATTTAGATTCTTGAAAGAATGTCGCTTCGCGGCTGCGAAGCGCAGTCCCGTACACAATAAAAGAAACTGGCCGATCGATTGCCGTACGTACACACGAATTCGCATCAGCGAGATATTGAAGCAGTACCCAAAGTTTACGGTGCTACAGGTAATCGAAAGACTTGGACCTGGACGTTTTAGAAGGATTCGTTGGGTTGAATTAATAATGGCGGAGTGTCGCAGTAGCGCCGTCAGGCAGAAGAATAAGCACCTCAATCGTCGCCACAGATTAACGCAAAAGGCCAAGCGTAGAAATCAAAAAAGGCGGCTGCTTGCCGCCATCCATCACTCGCCACATAAATAGGGGGTACGCGCAGGGGTATCACTTTGTCACGGCGATCACAACTAATACAAGACTCAGCGCATTGCGCGCGATGAGGCAAAAACGGAACTGTTGCATTACAGGCGCTCGGATTTGGGGTCCTGGAACAATTCACGGCCAAATCGGCATGTTTGAAATTCCCGCCGGCGAAATACTACGCGAGTGCTGGATCGCTCCACCCGGTTGTTAGAGCACTCGACACAATAAAATGTGTGCCCGCAGCCGCACGCATGTAAAACTGGTTGCTCACACCATTTTCGGTGCCTAAGCAGCCGAACTCTGGGTGATAGCTTTCAGGACCGGAGTGCCAACGAGCTTTCGCTGAACCGCAAAGAAAGACTCCATCAGGAGCTTTGGCGAAGTTTTATTGGGCCCGTGCACGGTCAGGGCATGTGGCGTCACTCGCACCTTCGGGGAAGAGCCACCGATAGTAATGTCCAGGTACGAACAATCTGCAGGATAATCCAAGTCTATGCCGGCCAATTCGAGATCCTCGACGCGGTCGATTAGATCATTGAGGTCAACTGACATCGTGAATTCGAACGTGAGGTCGTTGAAGTAATCCTTGAATACATCGTTGAACGCGTCGTCCCCGATTATGCTCGGCGAGATATTGATCAGCTGCCGAGATATCACCACCTTCCCCGGATCTTCATGATCCTGCGTCACTTCGACCAAGTACTCAAAATCAGGAGTGACGATTCGTCCCGACGTGGCCATAATATCTCTTCGCTTGTACTTCATACCTTTGCGGATGCGCTCGTGCACCTTCTCGATCTCGTCAGTAATTTCCTTGCTCGATATATTTTCAACGAACCTTTCTGTGGCGCTGTTGACGTTATCCGGAACTCGGTGACCTTTCTGCTTGCTGAAGCCGCTGAGCGAAGCAACCCTCATTGATTCCTGAATTCGCAAAAAAACCTGCTTTACCTGCTCGTAGCCGGGCTTCACAGCGTTTCTCTGTTGCAGCACCGTCAGAAGATCGGAGACCACGAAATCGCTGCTCTGGCTTCCGTAGAACCAAGGGGTTTGAGTAACAGGCGAGGAAAAGACCGCGCGGAGAGTCCGTGGTATCTCCTTTTTCAGGTAGTTCTGAAGAGGACATCGCTGTGACATACCTTCCCTTTTCAAGCGCCAAGGAATCTGTGCCTTCGAGAGCCCGAATCACATTGTGGGTCCAAACACCGTGTTTCAGTGAAGGAGCGGAATACGAAGACTCGGAGGTCTTGCAGGAAGCAAAGCAGACCCTGTATTGAGTGTCTTTGAAGAACTCTGCCAGCTCCTTATCAGACATCGTCGAGTAGATGCCGCGGATTTCCGGGATGTCCGTGATGCCGCTCTCACAGGAATCGAGAAACATTGCGATCCGATTGCAGGCTGAATTGCCGCAGGCGTCAAGGAGATCCTTCAGAAGGATGCTCGTATTCTCAAGGTCGTCGCGGTCGGTATCGTAGCAGGTGATGAAGTTGTGCCCATTCTTGGAGAAGCCGTGCCCTGCGTAGAAAAGGAACAACTCATCGCCTGCAGTCAGTGTCTTTACATGCTGCCGCACTTTCGAGTTGATCGATGTGCGGGTTGCCCCTGCGCTAAGCAAAAAGACTTCGTCGATCAACCCGCCAAGCTGCAAAGCGGCGGAAAAGCCAGTGGCGTCCGCCTCCGCAAACTGAACCTGCGGGATGCGTGTGTCGTAATAATTCTCGACTGCAATCAGAATAGCTAGTCTTTTGCCCATGTGCTGCCTGTGTTCGGATCTATGAGTTCGATTTTTCCCGTCATTGGTACGGTGAATTCTACAAGAAAGTTCGCCGCCCTCGGCCACGGGCGCGTGTGGATCGTCAGAAGGCCTGTCGAATGTCGTCCCAATCGAGTTCTCTATGGCGCCACTCGCACCGGAAACTTACTCGAACTAGGAAAACTCGCCTTCCTCATTTCAACACCCCGATGATCAGCGGGAAGTTCTTAGTTTAATGCACGGTGCGAACGGCAGCTAACCGGCGGCGATTTGCTTGATACGGAGGTCGCTTTTTGAGCCGGTGGAGACCCTCGGCTCACCGTGCCTGGCACACAGACCCCGGTCCGTCCCTGGCCGGCATGCAGCCGATGGGGACCATCGACTCGATTACAATTTAGTGTGGTAGCGGGGTGGTTCACTCTAATATCCGCATTCGACGTGCCCTGAAGCATGCGGCATGTGGAGTATCCGCCGAGCAGAACACCACTTATGGTGGCTCCCTCCCTCACGGGCTGGGTAATGGCTCCGCACGCATGATCTCGTGCATGAATCGCGCCATTGCGTGTATGAAAGCCATTTTGCCGTCGTCCGTCATCAGGCCGTCGAAGTAAGTCCCGTAGGTCGCGACGTGGAGGTCTATCAAGTCATTCCGTACGCGATCCACGTTTGATTGTTCATTGCTGCCGGTTGCGATCCACTCGAGCAACCAGATATGAACGCACAGCGAGAACCGAAAAAGGTAGAGGTTGCACCCGTCGTCGAAGTTCTTTGGCAAATCTCTGACCCCCGGATGATTCCGCATGAGCATCCAGAAAAGCAGGCAGACGTTCCGAACGAACTTTGCTTTCAGTGATTGCGGCAGCTGCTCTCGGGTCCGTATGGCCCGAGCCTCCGCTTGGGTGTACGTGTCGGCAAGTTGCCGCTGACTCTCCATCACTCGCGGCACCGCCGCCGAGACGGTGGCGATCTCTTGTTGGGCTGCGGCGGACAGTTTCAACAGCGCGCGTTGATACCTGGCATCAGCCGTCTGCGTTTGTTTAAGGTCGGCGCAAAACTTCGGAAACGCTGCAGTCTGTCTGTGATCGATCATCCGCGCCTGAAGCCCGCGACCTCGGCCTCGTAACCCGCAGATGGCCGACGTGCCCTTGAGCACCAGCGCCTGCCGGGGAAATTGCGAGATGATCTCCCATCGCTTCAGGATCTCTTCAACGGAGGCGACCTTGTAAGACTCGATGGCAACGAAATCCGGGAGCACCGCAAAGTGCGCTGGGCTTGCGCTCAAGTACCGCTGCAGATCGATCGACTGCAGCATGCTGTTGTCCACTACCTTTCGCATAATTCGTCACTACCACGTAGCGCGCGCCCCCTCGAAGTTCTCCGCCAGTGCCCGCGGTCGAGATCGTTCGGTCAGGTCATACGGCCTCACCAGTTACGAAACGGTACACAAGACGACTCTACCTGCGGCGCCAGGCCAATTCTCGCGACCATTTCCCCCACAGCGTAGCGGAGCTGCTCCGGGTGCGGAGAGGGTCCGATGGTGATGGCCGCGATCGGTGACTCGATTACCGCGCCGTTAGCAAACACGTCCTCCTCCGTGGCTGGCGTATGCAGTGGCATCGCGAGATAAGGAACAACGAGCGATCCAGACTGGCGGAATTGCAGCTTCAGCCTAGGGCTCCCCGTCAGCACGGCTTGGCGGCGAATGAGGCGCCATTCCTCCTCCTCGGCGAATTTCGGATTCTTGTATCGTGGGATCAACACAAGAAGCTCGCGCGCGATCGTCGCCACCCATTGGGGCACGGACTGCGGTCCACCCTTTCGCTCGCGCAGTGATTCGATAATGCCGTCAATTGTTGGCCTAATCGCAAGACGCAGGTCAGCAACAATATGGGGCCTACGGTACTTCACCTCTTCAAGGTCGAACGCGCTTTGCTGTGCCTTAATCTCGAGAGATTTGGGATCGAAGCCTACGGAAAACATCGGTCCGCGAATGCCTCCGTATGCTCGCCACTGACTGATATCGTCTTGTTTCTTCGAAACCGCCGCGATAAATACATCGCTTGGTTGAAGGAGATCCCCGAAGAACGCAAGTAACTGGCCGTGAATCGCGATTGAATATGCCGCATCGAAAGCGCCTAGGGCCACAGTCAGTTCATTTTGAAGCACTTCGAGTGCGATGGCGGCACCGTGGCGAAACTCCTCTGTGTCATTCAGATACGGCAGGCTGGACGCCCAAATCGTGCCGGCCAATATGCCCTCGAGTCCCTTGAAGTCTGTGTAATGCCAGAGAAGCGTCCCGGGCTCGAGGTCGAGTGTATTGAGGTCCATAGGTTCCATCCCGTCGTGAGCCTGTCCCGGCCCCCTCCTTCCCGAAAAAGCGACGGTATATACCATCGGATTTTGTGATGCATATGAGCGCACCGGTTCACCGGTTCTGTTGCATTTGCGGACAACAGGCCCAACTCAATATGTGAAGCACTTGGGCACGTTCCCGTCAGCGACAAAGAAATGCCTTGAAATAAGGCATTTTTCGATTGTTAACCTGTGGTCTTCGGCGTTGCCAACGCGTCTTTTCAGCTTCAAATGCCCTAAATGCAACAGAACCCTATTTGGCAAGATATAATCTAACTTACTGTTTTCACAAGTATTTTATATGGCCAGATATAAAATATCTGGTCAGAAGGGCGCATGAATCATGCGCATCTCGTCGACGCCCGAATTGTACGACAATGCCCCTTAATGCAACGGAACCGATCTGCTTGAGCGACCCGAAATTCCGATATCGACCGCGCCCGAACGAAAACTGCCTCTTCCGAATCCGGTGGGCAAGCTCAATGCCGGCCAACGTAATGGCCGCACTCCCGAATGATTTGAAGCAAAAGCGCGTGTTACGTGTTACTCCCAATAGATATATAGCAGTAGTGGGTCTTTCCGTGAAACATCCAAACCAACAAGATCTCGCGCAGCAGTAAAGAAGATGTCCGCCTCTGCCTCGCTACGCATCTCAATCCGGAAAACTGTTGGCTCTTCACTAACGATCTCAGCGCTGGTTACTCCAGGAAATCCGTAAATCCAGGCGATGTCCTCGCATTGCAATGCGCGATCCTTTCACCAGGCGCCCTTCAGATGCGCTTCCAGCGCCTCGGAACGGGCTCGTCGATTTGCCAAGTCCGACGCGGCTCGCTGCACGGCGTCCGCATATTTCTTGACGTTCACAGTCGCTGCAGCTGTTTCCGCGATGAATGCAGTCACACTTTCGCCGAACTTCGTAACCCGAGCCGCAATTTTTTCACGACCGCCCTTTGAAAGCGGAAATTCCCCCACGTGCGCAGCAAGCACCAGGAACAATGTGTAGAAGTCGGATTTTTTCCGCCACCGAGTTCCCGATATGTTAGGCACCAAGTGAGACAATTCCCCCAACACTGTCACAAATGTGGTGTCAATTCTCTTCTTGTCTGGGAATTCCTTTTCGTAAGTCGGGTACCACTTGTCCAAGCTGGTTTTCTTATTCTGCGGGCCATGCAAAATTGCGACTGCTAGCTCGCTTATGAATTCAATGTCTATCATGCGCCTAACATCGTTAGCCGTAAAAATCCCGGAGGAACTCCACCAATCTTGCTCCGCGAGGTTCTCCATGGCCGAAATGAATTCGCCCCAATACGTTGCGTGGCGTAGTTCCTGCGAGTTCAGTACAACAGTGTTTCGATTGAGTCGCTGGAATACGACGCGTAGCTCCTCATCGGGAACGGCGGGAAGCTGCCTTACGATAAAATTGTATGCGTAAATCCGTTTTCGCTCGTCAGCCGTAAGATCCTCAAATCGCGCATCGGGCCAAGTTGGCGCGTCTTGTGCCTCGAGAGCATACTTGCCCTCAATGAATTCCAGGCACGCTCGAACGCGCTGTTGTCCGTCCACTACTATGTGCCGTTCCTTCCCAATTTCGCTAACAGACTCCTGCATATAGAGTTCCGGAATGGGGTAGCCGCGTAAGATACTGTCGATCAAAAATGACTTCTGCGATTCCGTCCACACAGGATTGCGCTGAAAGGGCGGCTTAATTTCTAGTTGACCGGCGTCATGTGCCTGTTTCAGCCAAGCGATCGATCGCCTTGTGCTGTTCAGGTAATCACTCATCGATGGTCTCCTAACCCTTGTATCCGTGTCTTCATTTTTCGTACTGTGTGTTGCAGTGCGCCTTCAAGCGCATCAAAGTCTCTATACAGGCGAACCGTAAGTGCACGTCCGTTTGCGGGGCTCGTCTGACTTAGTCGGGCGAGATTCGGCAGCCACTTCGATCCGATCGGCATATGCGGAAGTAACTGATCCGTCGCTATCATTCCCCAGTACACGAGACGGCCCTCATGTTCCTTTACCCATTGTTGGGCTGGCCTTGGAAGCCCATACAGACCTGACCCAAGTTGGCGAAGCCAACGCCAAGCTTCTTCGAAGTGGAACGTCGAAACCACCGCGAGATCGATGTCTGAACTGCCGTCGAATGCGGCGAAATTCCTGGACGGATTCAAGCTGATACCAACGGCTGCGCTACCTATTAGAGTTACATTGAAGAGGGAAATACCCAATGCAGCGCCCAAGTCCTGCCTCCACAAGATGTGTGCGGCCGCGTCCGATTTGAACACGAAAGGGGTTTTCTCGGCGAACCACTTGGATACAAAAAGCTCCGCTCGGAGTTCTCGAAGATCTGACTTTATCGTCTCGACCAAAGAGGTCACGTGGAATACTCCTCTTGGAAACGCTGCAATGACGCGCCGCCACTCACGCCCCGCCCTCTACAGCTGCGCCGGCAAGGCCCAAGCGATGTGTCCATGGACTTGAGTAGTATGCTCTTGGCCCCCCAACGAGTGTCCGAATCTAGCCTGAGCGCGCCCCCTTGCTGCTATTGCACCGCCGATGCATCACTTTCGCATTTCGGAGGGCGGTCTTACCACCTCGTGACCACGCCTTAACGTGATCCGCTGTAAAGTCCGTCCAGTGCACGATGCGCCCACACTTCGAGCATTTGGGTTTGTCCTCCCGGTGCCAAAGAACACGACGCTGCTCTGCCGAAAATAAGCGCTTCTCATCCTTTCGCTCAAATACCGTCCATAGCAAGCCCCGCAAGAGCGCTCTCCTGCGTTCCCGCGTTGCTGCACTGTCCGTATCGCCCTGAACGGTGAGCAAGTATTCCTGGTATACCCGCTCAGGGGCTGAGCCGGGAGTTGCTCGCCGCAGCTGATCCCGCAGTGTGTCGACACCGGCGGCCAAATTGCTTAACAGCTCGAATGCAATGCGGTTGCGCCGATTGTCCGTTAACACCAATTTGTCGCGATCCATTTCCCAGACCAGGAGAAAAAGGGAATAGAATTCCGCGCTATTACGTAATCGCGTCTGATGGAGAGCGGGGAACATCTTTCGTACCAAGCCCAGCGTTCGTTTAAATTCCCGTTCCACACGATGAAGCGTATTGCCATTCACACTATCATTACCAATTGCGCGGTCAAGGCTTGTCTTTTTGTTGATCGGACCGCCATGGTTAACGGACATCAATAATTCTGCGAACAACTCTGTTCCCTTCATGCGCGTGATTTGGCCGGCTGACAAAATGTGGGTATCAAGGAGATACTTTTTGTATCGGTGGACCAGTGCCTGCGCTCGACGAAGAAACGCACTTTGATAAAACTTCGCGTGTCGTTTCTCACCTGACGTGAGCCGCTTCCCAGTTGAATTGATCCGGACGAAGAGGTCGACAATATCAGCAAGATCCCCGGACACCTCGACAGTCTGCAATTTGTACGCATCGACAGCGCCGCGCCGGTCGACATGCCTTCGCTTTATTGCTTTCCAGTCGTAGGTCTCAAGCCCCGCACCGAAATCCAACTTTGTCTCGAAAGTGTCTCGCTTAAATCGCCCCAACCCTGTAAACATGAAGATCGTCTCGAGCCGTTGCTTGCCGTCAATTACGTCGTAAATTAGTCGCCCGTTATGCTGCCGCCGGTATAGGAAAATACTTGGAAGTGGGTAGCCGGCCACGATGGACTGCATCAATCGTTGCCGATCTGGCAGCGTCCACACCGATTGGCGCTGGAAGCCCGGTTCCAGATTTATTTGGCGCTTACCAAACATCAACGATAGCTCGTTGATGGTGTGTTCACCGAAAACGGGTTGGAGTGGCACTGACTACATCCTTTAGATTCTAATTATATCTGGAATGTTCCAAATTCGAGTCGATGTCCGTCCTGAAAATAATAGCACTTGCCGAACAGCGCACAAGGATTCCAGCTGGGGCGCTATCGGGGTCGACTCTGCATTATCGCGCGTCTGGATCGTCGAGTGGCGCTACAAGATGATCTATCGTCATTTCGATCACCCCCCAGCTGATCAGATCATCGTGAACGGTTGCTGTTGGCAATCTAATCGTCGACTGCCGTGCATGTGGGGGCTCAGGGCGCTTTTATGCAGGTGTATGAACTTCGGATAGTCAAAATCGCCTGGAAATAAACTACCGCGCGATCCGGAATTCGTTGGGTGTCTTGGACGGGCGCGCGCAGCCAGGGGTTCCCGACGGAAGGGAGACGGGCGATAATTGGCCATGCTGTCGTTTGGCTTTCCGCCAGTTTCATCGCCTTCGGCTCGCGTTCTAGTCCTGGGGAGCCTGCCGGGGCAGAAGTCGCTCGAGCTCGGGGAGTACTACGCCAGTGCGCAGAATGTGTTTTGGCGGATCATGGCGACTCGGGTCGTTGACTTGCCGCCGGACTATGCCAGCCGCGCCGCGGCACTGGTCGAACACCGCATCGCTCTCTGGGACGTACTCGCGGCGGCGACCCGTCCAGGAAGCCTTGATGCTTCGATCAAGGACGATGCCGTGCCCAACAATTTTCGGGCATTTTTCCACGCCCACCCCAACATCCGGTTCATTGGGTTCAATGGTGCAATCGCCGCGAAGTTCTACGAGCGCCACGTGATGCCGACACTTACGGACGCTCAACGGGCAATCGCGAAGCAGACGCTGCCGTCCACGAGTGGGGTTAATGCGAGTATGACCTTCGGCGAGAAGGCGACCCGCTGGTCGGTGCTCTGGGGCGACGCGGTCACCCGCCCCTAACGATCGGATGCCGGCCTGGGAATTTCAACGCCTTGCGGTCGAATGAGCAAGTTTGCCATTGATGCAATTGCAGAGAAAAACGTTCGTTATGCTCTCGGTATGAAGACGTGTTGAATGAAGGTAGCGAACCTGATCCGGGCGGTTTGACGCCCTGTAAACGGGTCCTTTCGGATGTAATATGGCGAACGATTTCCTTCTTGTTGCCCAGGTACACAATGCCGATACACGCCTGTCCACACACGTTCTCTGCACTCGCCGCCAAGGTACTCCCGGCCTACATGGGCGAAATGCGCAATGCTCTTAAGACGCCCATACCTATGGCTGCCTTCTGCCGCCCAGGATTCGGGGTGCGCAAGCTGCTAGACGAACTCAATCGATCCGGAGACTTTTCCGGCTGTTATGTCTTGGTTGACAATGCCAAGCCAATTTACGTCGGTATTTCGCGCAGCGTGGTCAGTCGACTGCGGCAACATGTATATGGAAAGACCCATTTCGATGCCAGCCTAGCATACAAAATCGCTGCCTCGCTGCATTCTGACAAAGCAACTGTCGCATTGTCTCGCTCCACGGCGATGAAGGATCCTAAGTTTGGTATATCTTTTGCAAAGGCACAAAAATATTTGCAGTCCTTGAAGGTCGCTTTTGTGTCGATCGAGAATCCTCTCGAACTCTACGTTTACGAGCCCTACTGCGCCATGGAGCTCGACACCCATCAGTGGAATGTGTTTGCAACACATTAACAATGTGTAGTTCTGGCGCATTGGCGGTCACATTTGACGATCGGAGTCTCAAGTTCGATCACGAAAAGCCATCGAAACCTCACTGTCCCATAGCCTCCCCCAGGCCCTCTCGCGTGTTCACGTCATGTTGAGGACGCTCGCCATCTCGAACTATCGGTCGTTGCGGGATTTCGTCATGCCGCTGGGACCGCTCAATCTTATTACGGGGCCAAATGGCAGTGGCAAATCGAACGTGTATCGTGCCTTGCGTTTGCTGGCCGATACTGCTCGCGGGGGGGTCATTGCCTCGCTAGCGCGTGAAGGCGGGATCAGTTCGACGCTGTGGGCAGGACCGGAGTCGTTCTCGGCAGCGGTTAAGCGCGGAGACCGCGCGGTCGAAGGCACCGTGCGCAAGGAGTCGGTTGCACTGCGCCTCGGGTTTCAATCGGATGACTTCAGCTATGCGATTGATCTCGGCCTGCCGGTGCCGAGTGAGTCGGCCTTCGGCCGGGACCCGGTGATCAAGACTGAATCTATTTGGCATGGGGTGCAGCTTCGCCCCGCATCGATGTTGGTCGAGCGGCGCGGGCCGCTCGTGCGGGTCCGACGGGATGATGGCGAATGGGACGTCGTCTCGAGTCACTTGCAGCCATTTGAGTCGATGATGGAGAGCATTGCGGACCCTCAACGCGCCGCGGAAGTATTGTCGTTGCGGGATCAGATCCGAACCTGGCGGTTCTATGATTATTTCAGGACCGACGCCGAGGCTCCGGCTCGACAGCCGCAAATTGGTACCTATACTCCGATTCTCGCCCACGACGGCCGAGATCTGGCGGCGGCCATTCAGACGATCACGGAAATCGGCGATGCGCCCGCCCTCGCGCACGCGATTAGCGACGGGTTTCCGGGGTCCGCACTTGAGACTAGTGTTTCCGACGGGCGCATGTCGGTCGGCTTGCACCAGGAGGGGCTGCTGAGGCCCTTGTCCGCGGCGGAGTTATCAGATGGGACCTTGCGGTATCTATTATGGGCCGCGGCACTCCTTACGCCGCGCCCACCGCACCTGATGATCTTGAATGAGCCTGAAGCGAGTTTGCATCCGGATTTATTGCCAGCGCTCGCGCGCCTCATCGGGGTTGCATCCAAGGTGACGCAGATTTGGGTGGTTTCCCATGCGTCTCGGTTGATCGCGGCGCTGGGGCAGAACCCGGAATGTGCGTCCGTTCGGTTAGAAAAGGAACTCGGAGAAACACAGATTGTCGGCCAAGGGAAGTTGGATCGTCCAGCGTGGAAGTGGCCGACGAGGTAGTGTCGAAACCACTGTCTCGATACCCCTCTTGTGTTCTATTCTGACGATGACGTATATCCCGGCGGCTTTCGCTGCCGAGTCGGCGGCCATGGCTAATAGACTCTGGAGTTATGAAGGGCAAGCGTCCAAAGAGTAAGCCCGAAGACTTCGCCACCGGCGTCGGGCGGGCGTTGCGCAGCGCCGCCAAGGAGGCCCAAAAGATCGCGCGCATGTATAACACGCCACTTTACTACTGGGAAAACGGCAAGGTCGTTGCAAGGAAGCCCTGGCTGTCGAAATCTGCCCGGGCGAAGGTGTCCGCACGGAAAAGTAAAGTTTAGCTAGGCCTCCCCTATCCCCAGTCCATCTCCCCTTGCACCGCCTCTCCAAATGCTAATCCGCTCTTCGATTTCTTTAGCACATCCAAATAATCCGCCCACTCCTGCATCATGATCTTTCGCTGCGGCAAATAATCCGCATAGTTGTATGCCGCGCGAATCCCATCGTACTCCGCATGCGCAAGCTGCCGCTCGATCCAATCCCGGTTCTTCCCCTGTTCATTGAGCAGCGTACTCGCCGTCGACCGAAAACCATGGACCGTCACCGAACCCTGTTCATACCCCATGCGCCGCAGTGCCGCGAGTAGCGCCACCGCCGATAGCGGCCGCCCCTTACTCCGCGCACTAGGAAACACATACCGCCCAGCACCTGATAACGGCCGAATATCCCGCAGGAGTGCAATCGATTGACGCGACAAGGGGACAATATGTTTCGCTCGCATCTTCATTTTCGCCGCTGGGATATGCCATTCCGCCTTCGCAAAATTCATCTCCGACCACTTCGCCGCCCGTAACTCGCCTGGACGCACAAACACCAACGGAGCCAATTGCAACGCAATCCGCACGACGATGCTGCCGTTATAGGCCTCGATGGCCCGCAACAACTCACCAAAATCCTTGGGAGTGGTGATCGCCGCGAGATGCGCCACCGGCGTCCGCGGGAAGGCGCCCAACAAATGATCAGCGGGATTCTGATCGATTCTCCCCGTCGCAATCGCATAGCGAAAAATACGGCTGCACTCCTGCAAGGCCCGCTTCGCCGTTCCGAGCTTCGCGCCGGCCTCCACCCGCTGCAGACACAACAAAACTTCGCGAGCACCCAATTTCCCTATGGGCCGCGCGCCAATCCAGGGAAAAAGGTACAGCTCCATCCTGCGAATGACTTTGCACGAATAACTCTCCTCCCAATTGGCGGAGAATTTGCCAAACCATTCTCGAGCCACGGCCTCGAAACTGTCCGCAGCCGAGTACTTCTCTGCTCGTCGCTTGGCCGCTGGATTCACGTCGTTCTTGAGGTCACGCCGCATCGCATCGCGTTTCTCGCGGGCCTGCGCGAGAGAGACTTCGGGATACACACCCAGCGACAGCAATTGCTCCCTGCGGTCAAACCGAAATTTAAATCGCCACCAACGCCCGCCCCGGGGGGTGACGAGCAGAAAGAGTCCAAATCCGTCGGTAAGCTTGTACGGTCGGTCTCGCGGTCTTGCCGCCCTAACTATGGTATCGGAAATCATGGGCCTTTGTTCTCACGCCTTCAACGTGCGTGTTACTGATTCCGATCGATGCTACGCCGATGGGCGTGCGCGGACCTACGGGCGGTTCACATAATTGCAAGGTCTCACAAAGGAGCAGCTGTATGCCTATCACGGCCCTGCCTTTAGGCTACCTTCGCATCGTTCCTTCGGTATGATCACCTCAAGGTTCGGTCGAATTCAAGGGTCGATTCGAGCTGGCCATACTGGCCCGTCCGGTCGGCGTGCAGCCTGCGCCGAGGCTCGCTCATTCAAAGTCACGCAATCAAATCTCGAGTCATTCCTCCGTCCCAGCTGAGCCTTTGCTCGGTCATACTGGCGTATTATTCGTCGGCGATGTAAAAGTCTCTGGGGCCATCTCCAGTCCGCACACCCAAACTGAGTTGGTCACATTCCTGGCACATGCCCGGCTCGATCGGCTGGGGAGCCGAGTTCGTAGATCTGAGCTAGAATTGTTCCATGAGCACGAAGCTTTCCTCTACGAATCCCTACCTGCGCAATCGCGACGTCCGCGAACGGACAGTAAACAGGTCCGTCGCCACGTCGTCCGCCATTGAGGGCATTCGGGCGTTCTTCAAGCGGCGTGCAAAAACGAGCGGTGGCCACGTTAAACCTATTCAGAAGAAGTCCTAGCCGCCGATCTCAGCGTTCGCTGAATGACCTCCAGGAACACCTCGGTCATAGGCGCGTAGTTGCGGTCCATCGCCGAGCGCACCGCGGCGAAATAGCCGCGCCTGTTGGCGCCTCGAATTCCACCAAAATCGAGCGCCGGCAATCCGGCCTGCAATCCCATCAGCATGGCGAGTAATCTCCCGCAGCGTCCGTTCCCTTCGCGAAACGGGTGGATCAACATGAACTCAGCGTGCACGATCGCGAGCGCTGCTGCTTGCTCCTCCGCAGAACTCATCCTGCACGGTGTGTACTGACTTAGCGGCCCTTGCTCCAACTCCTGCATCAGCCGCGGCACCTGCGCAGCGGCGGCGAACATGAACTCGCCTTTGGCAATATTTATGCCGCGGTATTCGCCGGCCCATTCATAGATCTCGCGGAGCCAGCGTCGGTGCATCCCGCGAACGTCGTTAGCCGTGAAGCGGTGGTCGACCGTTACTTCGTCGATCAATTGCTGCGTCGTCGCCAGCAACTCCTCCGACTCCTTCCCCTGAAGCGCTCGCACTGACACGATACCGAGCCGGTTGCGCGGCACTCGACCGCGCGACCCGGGTTCGAATTCGTTCTCCGGACCAGTAGCTTCATACCGTCCAGCCATCGTCCTCCCTTCGGGTCACCACCACGACACCCCGCCATCCGCCCATTCAGTTCCACGCCACTGCTCCAATGCAGCCACTACTCGCTCCCGAGGGTTCTGTTGCATCTGCGGACAACAATCCCAACTCGACCCCTGAAGCACCTAGGTCGCTCTCGTCGGCCCGCGCCGATCGCAAAAAGTAGAACTGTCGCGCCACGGCCCTAGGGTACGGCTCGATGAGGGGCGAGCATAGTGCGCCACCGGCCGGTCAGCGGTTCGACGGTATCCCCGCTTAACCAGGCGGATGCACCCAATTCGGTGCCATGCGCGTATGCCCACGCCGCCACGTTCACCGCGGCTGGACGGTCGACAATAATGCTAGCGCGACGCCCCGCCTCGCCGATGGCGGAATCGTAGTCGCTGTTGCGCTGCAGCCACCGTTCGAGGTGCACTTCGGCGGCCAAAAGGTCGCTCTTATTGCGATTGCAGTCTTTGTGAGCGAGAACAAGGTTGTGCGCAAGGTCACGTGGATAACGTGACCATGGCACGAAGTGGTCAACTTCCCCTGAACTGGCGTGCCGCTGGCAGTAGAGGCAAAGCCCATGTTGCAGTTCCGTTAGGGGTTCAGCCATACGGATCAACCCGGATCGTTCGGCGCCAAAAAGAAACTGACCGAGATCCGAAGTCGCACCCAACAATACCGCATTCCCTGGCAGCGCCTGGATGAAGCGCAACCACTCCGATTGAGCTAAGCGAATGATCATCCCGTGAAACCGACGAAGATTGGCAGCAACGCCCCATTTGAGTCGAATATGCCCCTTCGTCGGACTTTTAGAGTATAGGAAATCAAGAGTCTCTTTCCGCAGAACCTGCAAGCGCCATAGCGGCATCTTTTCGATCAGTTGTGATGCTTCGGTAACGGCTCTTTTCCAATCGGGGGCTTGTCGTGACATCACCAGGGACCCGTGGCGTTCCCGAAGTTTTGCCACGATGGAAATAATGGACGCCTGCTGTCCAGTACTCTGTATCGGCACGCCATAGCCTCCTTCGGCGACAACATTGCCGTACGGAGCGCATTGCCGCCAATAGAGCTCGATGAATTTTTCGGCGATGGATCTGACGGGCAGATCGAGTTCGCTGCCGGCATCGCTTCCGAACTGCACCGCGAGATCGGCAATGGCGACGAGGAGCGCATACTTATACGTCGCGACGAATTGACCCTCCGAAAGAAGCCGTTCAATCTGTCCGAGGAACGCGACTTGCTCTGCTGCCGTCGGGCCTCGTGAGTTAATCACTTCGGCGGGCCGTCGTGCTTACAGTCGGTACTAAGGCTGCTCTCTAGGTAATTCCCCTTGTCCGGAATGACATGGCGCACGCCGCCTCGTGGATCGGCAACGTCACCGAGGAAACGGGGAATGAGGTGCACGTGTAGGTGGAAGATGGTTTGCCCGGCCGCTGCACCGCAATTGACGCCAATATTATAGCCATCGGGCCGGCGATCTTTGTCGATGAATGCTTTCGCCACATCCATAGCTGCTACGAAGGCCGTTCGTTCCTGCGCACTAGATTCGAACCATGTCGCAATATGCCGCCGAGGTACTAGCAGGGCGTGTCCGGGCGACACGGGGTAAGCGTCCCACAGGCCGATGATCAGCTCGTCGCGGAAAAAGATGCGATCCGCCGGAGGCGTACAGAAAAGACAAGGCAATTGGGTCTGATCCGTCATCATGGTGCGGTCGCCTTGTAGGTCATCGGAGGGATATTGTCCATCAGGCGTCCTGGAGTGCGAAGAACAATCCTCAGGAATCGGTATAAGGATCAGGCGGCGGCTCCGCAACCATGCGGACGGGGAGTAAATCCATTCGGCTGCGCACAAACCGTTCCGTGTCCTTATCCAGAAAGCAGACATAGCAACCTTTCATGCCACGACTCAACAGTACCCGGTATGTATTCTTGACGAGAGTCAAAAAGTCTGCCGACTGTCTCACCGAGCGGTCTCGTGATTCCTTCTTGTTGCCGATCCATGCTCGACCATCCAAATCATAGGCGAGATCCTTGCCCCAAATCACACCTATGTAGTCAACCTCGAAGCCCTGCGCAGTGTAAATGCACCCTACTTGCTCGATGCCACCGGGATCGGTCGCCCATAGATCAGACGGTGGAATCCCCTTCGCAAGTCGGCCCGCTTCTGGTTTGGCATTCCAAGGCTTGCGCCAGCTGCCTATAACAACATCGGCGACGAGTGTGCCGTCTGGGTTCGGGGCTGACCAGGCCCAGCAGTAACCCGCAGCGAGGCGAGCCGTCACGCGGCCTCCCGAGTTCGCACGGATGGCCGCCTCAAGCGACTCTGGGGTAGGAAAGATGCGAAAATCGAAAGTCTCAGCGCCGGTCCACAGCTGATTAGCCGTGCGTTCAAGTTGTAATGTATTGCTGATCCAATTGACAAAACCAGCGGAGCCGGAGCATCGGAACTGAACTTCGAGCTCGAATTCCGAGACTTCGTATTTCAGGTCGGCGGCGTGTTGCTTGATGTAGTTGCTCGAACCAATTTCCTTGGGGCGCACGCCCTGCCGATCGTCAATGAAAAAAACGGCGACTTTGGCCGCGCGCAGCAACTCTCGAATCTGCGGCTCAGACGATTGCTTAGCCTTAGGTGTAAATCGATCGTTGCTCGTCTCCCGAATCCGATGCGCCTCATCGCAGATCAGGGCATCAATCTCGCCGGGCAACGCGTTTCGGTAGTTGTTGAAATATTTAAGTACCGGTCTCGCGCGGCTGCCGACAAGTTTCCATAGGGTTTTTGTGAACGCGCGGGAGCCTGTCGCGTAGTGCGCAATTCGACCTTCCCCAAGGAAACGAGCCAATAGATTAATCGCAAGTACGGACTTTCCCGTGCCCGGACCCCCGCGGACGAGTACCATATGCCGCTTGTCTAGGGTTGCCGCGGATGCAACGGCGGCGCGAATCTTCTCGAACACCACAAGCTGCTCATCGAGTAGCACCCATGGCCCTCTCCCGGCGATTGTCTCCGCCACATATTCCATAAGCTTGCGGCTCGGTCGGTATTTGCTTTGCTCGATTCGAGCTAGGACCGATTCTCCCTTTCCCGTTGGGAGGCGGTCGCGCAAATAATCCGTCAATCCATCGACCGCGTCTGCTCCAAACACGGGGTAACGCGCGAGGGTGTCCGTGAACTTCGGCGCAATGAGGGCATCGTTCGGTCGAATCTCATAGTTGTGCAGATATGAGCAGGCGCCGAGCCGTATCGGGTGGTCCCCTTCATAGAAGGCAGAGTGAGTGTCAGCCAAATACTGCTGATACTGGCCGACTTGGACGGACGGGTGAACAACTTCCCGATTTTTCCCTCCGACCCAGGTACTTACCAGTCCGTCCGCCTCGGCGGCTTCGGATTCCGACCACTGCTTCAGTTCCACAATGACAGCCTCATCTCCATGAGAAGCGTCTCGGCCGCAAATCATGAAATCGAGACGGCGAGAAGAACTCGGTAGTTCGTACTCGACGATGACCCCATGGTCATTTAGCTTCGCGTATTGAACAACTTGGGCCATCGCGCGCAACGAGTTCCCCCATGAGGCCACTTCCGATTTCGCTGCCGGGTAGCCGTAGTATTGGAAGAACGCATCCGAAAGCTTCCTCGCAATCTGATTGCGCAGTGTATTTTCGATGAAAGCCACCGACATCCCTGCGTAGAGTCGCAAAGTCAGAGCTCCGTATACTTCTTACTGCTACCGCGGGCTTTATCTACAGGATATTTCGCGGCGTTCACCCCGATCTTGTCACTTGCCGCTGCTAACAGATTGATGTTTAGCTTGTCAGCAAGGCGAATGAGGTAAAGAAGCACATCCGCGATTTCTTCCCGTACCTTGGCGTGCGTTTCAGTGGACAGGACGGCGGTATCGGCTTCCGGCGTCCACTGGAAATGCTCCAAAAGCTCAGCGGCCTCAACACTGAGTGCTATCGCCAGGTTCTTGGGGGAATGGAATTGGTCCCAGTCGCGCTCCGACGCGAATTGCTGAAGTGCATCGCGCAGTTCTTCAAGCGACTTTAGAGGATGGCCTGGAATTGAAATGCTCATGCTCGGAACCTGTTTTCGTTATGCCACGTGAGAAATTCCCGGCTAGGTTGGCTTGCTAGATCGGCTGGCTGGACTCGCAATGGCCGGCCATGATGTGAATAGTACTCGCGGCCGTTCTGCCATTCCGACTTAAGTCTTGGACTGACCTCAATCCTCAGATCCGGCGTCACGGTCACGTACCCGAGATCGAACAGCTTGTGCAGGTCCGAGCGCAATAGAATTCCGTTACTCACTCGGTGAGGACCATGCAATGCATACGGCTTTATATGAGCCGCCTCAAGCACCGGAAGAGTCTTCTCTCCCGTAACGGCGCAGCGTCGCTCGTAGGCATCGGTCACGAGAACGCGGAACGCTCCTTGGCCGAGCCTACCACGGGTCAAATACTCAGCACCGAACCGATTTTGCTCATACGAGCCTTCAGTCAACGCCGGCTCTCCATCCTTCTGGTTGTCGGCGAGCGCGACTTGGACGGAATCCCAGAGCGCACGACCATCCGTCATGCCCGTGTCGTAGGTCTTACCCTGCACGATATTCGGCGCCCAGTTATCAGGAACCGGAATCCAGGCCGATCGTGGGAAGAAGAAGGGTTCGGCCAGGACGTTGCACCCGATCATGGGATCGATCGACGCATCGTCTCGACGATAGCGCCGAACCCGGGCATTGAGCTCCTCAACGGAGCCGACGCCGTTCTTCAAGCCGAAGGCGTCCCAAGCGAGTGAAGCCGGAAGCGCCGAATACCGAACGAAATGTCCGCCGCCGACCACAAAGTTATCAGGACTATGGAGCTTAAAGAGAAATGGCTCGCCGGGCTGCAGAGCGCGAAACACCCGCGACCCGCTGGGCTGCCAGAAATTGACCTCGTCCGGATTCATTCGGGTCAGGAACTGAAACCAGTCCTTGTCCGTGACACCAACCCAGATCTTCATGCGTCTTCCATAAGCGCAATTCTAGGCTACCGCAGCAGCGAATGCCGCAAATAGGTCCCCTGGCAGCGGATGCCGTAATTGCCAGGTGATGGCCATCGGCAGCTCCGATTCGTGCTTTACGTAGATGGCGGGGCCCAGGAAGTAGAATGCCCGCTCGTCGCTGCGGCGGCGCGCAAACAGCATGACGCTGTTTCCAGTCGTGGCATGGCGCTGGTACCGGCGCCCAGTGTCGCTGTCCACTCGGGGTAACCGATTGACTCACCCAATGGATGAAGTCACGACCAATCGCGTAGTCGCGGTAGCGGGTAGTGGGCGAGAATTGGCCGGTCGTCTTGTCGAGGGCAAATGCTTTGGTTTTCGTCAATCGCCGGGTGCGGTGGAGCACGATCGATGGACACACCACATGGGAACCCGAAGAACCTGTGTTCACGTTCCGTTTGCCTGACATACTGGAAGCAACATACCCGCTGGCGATATGTAAAGTGCAAATCCTTGATACAAACCGCAATTTGGTTCCAGGCCTTATCGGTCTTGATGACTTTCGCGGCAAGACATTTTCCAACCTGTCTTTATTGAAAGCCAACTTTCATCGTCGAGACATATCCCAGTGTGTCTTTGTTAATTGTGAAATGAGCGGCGCGGAATTCCTCGAAGCATATCTTTGGAAGACCGAATTTATAAATTCGAACCTAACCGAAGCCCGCTTCGAGCAATGCATTGCTAACGAAACATGTTTCGAGGGTTCAAACCTAACCAGTGCAGACTTCGACGATGCGGAAATGCAAGAATCGCAATTCCGCTACAGCACGCTTATCGATGCCATGATTACTGATGTGGATTTATGTGGCGCCGGTTTTTCTAATTGCGATTTGTCGCGATCGTGTTTTGATAAAAGTTTTCTACGCGATGCCACATTTAACAACTGCTCAATTGAACACGCCAGCTTCAGAATGGTGTGGGAGCTTCGCTTTTTGAACCAGTGCAAAGGACGTGAGACCGCCGTCATTAATGCAGACCTGTTGAAGCTGAATAAGAAATGGGGCTACAAACATCCCGACTGATCAGCAAGTTGCGATGGGCATGAATGTCAAGCAAGGATCGGTCGTCATTCATCGTTCCTTACACTGAGCGCCCCGTTGGAGAAATCTCGTAAATTCGTGTGCAGGGAGGGGGCCGGTATGACATACATCGGATAGTTTGGCGTCTACACCGATTGACGGACTTCTGCGATGCCGCCTTCAATGTCGTTCGCAGCATCCGTGCGGCGCCTAGCCGCGAGGGAATTGCAAGTCCGCCGTGGCGCACCTAAAGCCGCCGCTCATTGCAGCTCGCGAATCCCGCGGTCGATGGGAGAATAGCTCGCTTCCTTAACGGCGGTCCAGCATTCCGGCTTCTTTGCCCATTCGGAGACCATGCGGCCGCTTGCGCTTCGGTTCAACACATCGCTAACTTCTGACGCCCATGTCTGCAGTTGACTTTTCAATCCTGCGGATAAGTCTTGATGATTCCAAATTTGATCGAAACTGAATGACTGTCCAGCCTGCTCTGAGAGCAGCGAGATAGTATACGCGACAACGTTCGCCTGAAACGCCGGCAAAGATGGGCGAATTAATGCCTGAGCTTTTTTAAAAAGTATGGCCTTCGCGACCATTGTCTTGTAGATCGCCACGCTAGGAAGTTCCAATGTCACGCCCTCATCGCCACGCGTGCCCTCCATGAATTTCTCAAAATTCTTCTGCGAACCGAGACTCACAAGATCCGGCCTTTTATCCCAAGCGTTAAGGTACTTTGCGAGGTCCGTCTTCGTGATCTTCCGTGAAGGCGGAATGGCTTCCCTAAGCTTTCGAAGTTGCGCGGTTGTACCGCCCTCGCGAGCAAGCATCGTGTTGTAACTCCCCGCAGCCCGCTCGTAGAACCAGCGGCCAATTCCATCTGGGCAATACGTCGAGAGTGCCAATTTCTCCATCTCGATGTGGAAGGGCTTGTTCGCGGACAGATCCGATTGCTTAACGGAATTCTGGCTGTTCGCATACCTAGATATGTCTGAAATCAACGCCTCTTCCGCGACCGGATCCTTCGACTTCATCACAATGATTTTTGCTGGAACGCGCACCAGCCGTAAATCCAACTGTGGTTCCTTTTTCTTCGTGAAGTAGATTGAGGCGGTGGTCTGCCCGCCGTTCACGATCTGCATGCCCTTTAGCCATAGCAGCCCGGCTCCACCATCGGCGGCATGGCTCCAGCCTGCTTCGTCCGCCACAATTACGATTCCATTGTTATACGCCATGAAGCGTTCTGGTTCCGATTTCAGGGTTTCACGAATGCCTTTGTTGACCTTGCCCGTTGCGCTTAAAAAGGATCGGACGTTTGCCTCGAGCAGGCGTGCCCCGAACTTGTCATAGACGAACCGCAATGTCTCACCCGGAATCACCGTTAGCGCGTAGTCATACTCCCGAGATTCGCCTGGGACATAGACACAGGGGAGCGGCCGTCCGGATACTTGCTCAAAATTAACGATGAGTTCGTCCCGTGGAGTTCCGGCTGACCAGTGTCTATGCAGCCGCTCGATGTCCATGACTTCCAGCTTAACGGTCTTGCCAACGATTTCGCGGGGCTTGAAGCTTTTCGCTTTTGCTTGGCGGTCCGTAAGCACATAAATGCGAATCTGATCAAGATTCGCGTACGAGCCCTGGATGGTGGTTGCGAGCGCATATGCGTCGTTGGACGGATCCATTTTTTCAGCGAGCCGATCTTCGACACATCTGGCGAGAAATCGAAAGCACTGCTCTGCCGCAGTCTTCGTTTCCGCATCAGGAATCGGCGCCAGTTGTTCAGCACCTGAATACAGAGTTACAAAAAGGTCCAGTTGGTCCGCCTCTTCGGAGATTGAAAATCCGCTCAACCTTAATACTGCGTTTCCAATTTTTGCGCTGTAATGACAGATTTGCGGTTCGAAGGTCATTCCAATTTCCGCCATATGCTGCATCACGATCTCGGCAAAGACCGACTCCGGAAAAGGATATGGAGGCGCGCCTGCGTTGCCACCGGATGCTCCTATGCGCTCCGCGATTTCGGCGCGAACCTCTGCTTGGGTCTGATGCAGAAAGTCAACAAGTTCCATCAGACTAAAACCCCCAACTGGCGCAGAATTTCCTCGCTCGATTTCGGGACTTGAGAGACCAAGTCCAAGTCTAGCTCGTAGATTGCCTTTGTCACGCCCCGAGGCACCGAGGCACGAGTCAACCGTGGAAAGCTATCCCCAACTTCGTAATAGCTCACTGAAGTCACCTGAAACGCCCTGACATAGCTACCTCTCATCGAATCCATAAATCCAGCCTCAATCAACCGGCTGTCGAAGTCCGCTCTTGCATCCTCATGGAGCGCCAGGAGCCCCCGTAACCAGTCAACGTACTGCGAAAGCGTTCTGCCGATCGGCGCGACAACTAATCGCACTGCTGCAAGGTATAGCGGTCTGATCATCGACTCATCCAGTTGGTCCAGTGACGTGATATGTGCGGGGAATCCCCGGCTGGCAAGCGCCGTCTTTACTTCGATAACGCCGGCATCTAGCACGAAGTCGTGAAGGCCACGTTGAGGACCTTTCCATGCTTCTACTGTCAACGCGGCGGGATATTCAGCCTGTAATATTGTGCTGAGAATTTGAAGCTCTCCGACCAAGCCGAGCTCCGCTTCGGGAGACAATAGTCGCGGCATCCCGCGGCGCATGAATTCCTGCCATGATCGGATCCGTGCCACAAAGACCGAGAAACGGCGCGAATCGTCGGAGACGTAACGCGATTCCAATGTTCCGAGAACATCGGCCGCCATGATGGCGAAGAGGTCAAGGTCTCCCCCTGGCTGCCTAGCGAGACCAATCCAAGTGCGGTCTTTCCCCGCCGCCCCCAACTCAGGGCACGTAACCAAGAATCCTTGACCTTGGGGCAACGACTCGGCGGGGGGCCGCTGGGTCCCTTGGAAGCCCACAAGAATCGCCTCCTCATTCCCCGGAAATTCACGTCCGGCCAAGATCGGACATACGCGCCCGCCTAGAATTGGTATGGTCCGCCAGCCAGCTCCGGCAGACTCGTGTTGCAATGCGCGCCAAGCGGCTCGCAACTCATCAAGGTCAATCTGCGGGGCCATATTCCTGGTCCCAAAGTACGTTGTTCACTTTGTACTCCACCTTGGTCCCCGACTTGCTTCCCGGGAAGCTGATTCCAAATGCGATGACGGCCGGACAGTCCGGAGGAAAGTCCACTTCTGCCTTTTTGGGGTCTAGTGCATACAAAAGGAGCAAGCCGCGCTCGGGATGATTTGGAACAGATTCGTCACCGAATCCCCGAATTGCTCGCATCGATGGCCCATTTGGCTCGTCAGGCTCACTCTCTCCACGTCGCCGCGCCGGGTCCTTGTGCCACGCCTTTTTTGAAAGACTGAGCGCCGCCATCCAAGCCGCCTTGTCCAAATCAATCCCCTCGTCACGCGTTGAAAGCAGTCGTCTGATCGAATAACGACCTTCTCCCGAGGAATTCTGCGCGCGCTTGAGCATGCTGACCGACACACCGGGCTGAAGTTCGAGCGGCTCTCCCTCACCTCCGCCGATCAAGGCCACTGTCCACTCGGTGAGTTCACCAACCTTCACCATTGACCCGATGAATTCAGCGAGCATAAGTCCGTTTACCTTGTATGCATCAGAATGGGTTCGATACTTGCTGAGAAAATCCATGACGCGTTCTGCCCCCACATCGCGCCAGAGATAGCCCTGCCATTTCTGAACCGATCCCCCGCGCACTCTCTCCGGATTTACTTCAGGCGCTGGAAGGTCGCTGATCAACCGTTTCGCGACAGCAAGATTCCCACTGAGAATGGTTGTATCTCGGTGGAGAGCTACCGTCTCCAATAGCTGTCCGCTGAAGGACAACATCAGATTCCGGGCCGCCCGCATTTTGAGCCGGGATGTGACCATTAGGACAGAATGAGATTGGACCTTCAAACCGTATTCTCTCGGGGTCGCGCCACTGGCAGCCATCAGGTCAAACTCCTCTCGAAGTTCCTCGGCGGCTTCAGTGATGTGTCGGAACCAAAGAATGAGTTCATCTGTCGTATAAAGCCGGCAAAGATCAAGATAGCCAGGCCGATATCCAAACCAACGTCCCATTTGCATCAATGTGTCATACATCTTCGACGCGCGCAGAAAGTAGCTTGTGCACAGTCCCTCAAGCGTGAGGCCCCGTGCGAGTTTGTCGCCTCCAACTGCTATCACCTTCAGGCCGGTAGGACGTCGTTCATCGTAATCAAGCGCGTCCTTGGCGGTGCCATTGATCATTCGAACCTCGATTTCGGCGACAACGTCAGGCAACACATCTCTTACCGCTGACCAATCCAAAGGTGCGCCCCAATGATCGTCAGGGAGCTCCCGTCTGACGGCATCTGATGTCGGTATGAAATCATCCATCCAGGCACGCTCGAGCGAGGCGTAGTCGGACTCTGCACCGATATTCCTAGTTAACCTTTGCCTCAGACCTCTTATAAACGCCTCGATCTGATCGTGGACCTCGCGCTGCACCGAGTTGAATCGAGTGACATGAACGAGCATGGAGCAATGCTCCTTGCCCTGGCCGCGGATTCGGCGCGCGGCACAAGCGAGAACGAAAGCGTATAACGCCGCAGTGAGCGATGGCGGGAGGACCCGTTCCCCGTCAATTTGCGGTATATAACCATTCTTGTGCTTTAAAGGCATCCAACCGCTGGTTCCGTCCGATGAAGCAAAATCACCAACCGGGCGTACGAGGGGAAGACCCGTCTGCTTGCCCTCAACATCGGGCAGGCCAAAGATGCGAACAGGACCGATATAGTTCGAGGGCGCCGCCAAGTTGATGATGAAGGACGATGGAAAAAGATCTTGCCCTTCCTCGCGAGTTGCACCCCTTTCGTGTATGAAAATGTTTGCGAAAGGAGTTGCGGTATATCCCACATATGCGGATCGTGCGAAGGATCGGAGAATCTTGCGGATTCGACTGTTGATCGCCGTTGGTTCATGTTCATCGTCTGGAGCGCCGTCCTGACCGAAAACCTGCTCGCCGGTATCGACCGAGGCGTGATCTGCTTCGTCGTCCACGATTAGGATGGGCAATTGCGCAACGAAGCGACGACCAGTTTGATCGGTCGAATCGGCGACATGATTGTTGATCCAGTCCAGCAGGCGCTGCAACACGGTCTTGTTCTTTTTGACAACGAAGAGCCACGGCCGCTGCTCAGGCGTGATGGCAAGGTGCCGGGCCACTTTGGTGTTGAAATCGCCGGCCTCTGTGCGGTTCGTCGCGCAATTTGGCTTGATGTTTGCATCGCGGCCGCCGAATCCGACGCCAACAAAATGGAGAATCTCTGGGTCCGGGTTCGTCGCATAGCCGAGAAACCCTTCATCGAGCCTCGCTTGCGTCTGAGACCGAAGGTTGTTGTGCAATCCCGCCAAAACGATGATGATTTTGTAGCCGGCATCGGCGGCCTTACAAATGACACCGGTGTAGTGTGCCGTCTTACCGGATTGCACGTGACCCACCACCAATCCACGGCGGTCCCAGTCTCCCAATCGTACAGGATCCTCCAGTAGCTCAAGCACCGCGTCGGTGGATTTGTCCAGAGCATCTGCTACTTTCCACGATAGGCTGCCTTCCATCCAATCGCGGTACCGCTGCCAGTATCGCCAATCCTTCTTGCGTTCCGCGTTCAGCCAAGGCTGATGCCCCTGTTCGCTTTTCAGGGTCGTGTCTTTGCCTATCCAAAGGCTGTATCGTCGGATCAGCTCATCGATAACCGCTTGGCGATCGAGATTCAGGCCCCACTCGGGCTTTATCGACAGGACCAAATCGATTTTTTCGCTGATTAATCCAGCGGTGATCGCCGAACGCTCGGCCTCATCAAGGATCAAGTCTTGAACGAACTTAATAATCCGACCCTTGGCCATTTCGATACTGCTGGACATCATTCACCGCCTGGCGTTAATGCTTCAATCGTAGGGAGCGAGTCGACCAGACCTGGATAGTCGCTGAAAGGCTCCATTTGCTTGAGGGCGTTCCGCGCATCTGCGCATGACACCCCTTTGCGAAGTACCATGTTGCGATAGATGACCGTGAGGACAGCGTCCACGTCACTTGCTGGAGCCCCCGCAAACCCCGTGCGCGGGGTCTCACGCTGCTCCGACGTATCCAGCCAGATTCGTTGCACAGGGACTGTTTCTTCTATAACTCGAAGCATGGCGCGAATTTGTTCCGCCAATTCACCAGCCTCCGAGAGCGTCTCACTAATTACGGGATGCGTCAGATCAAGCCGGTAGCGAAGTCCCCCATCGAAGCGCTCTGCCCGCCAAGCCTGCACGATGGTGTTCCCCGTTGGCCCGCGTGAGCCCGCGCCCCGATGGGCGAACACCCTGCGTGCGCGGTGGCGGCAATCCTCCGCCAACAGTGTAAGTCGCTCCCGGATTTCGATCGGCGGGCGGGCGACAGACTTGCGGACGTCAATGTTCCACTCCGCATCAGCCGAATTCGAAATATCCAGTCTGATCCTTGCCAGGCGATGTGACTCCTCTTTTGTCCACGATCTCCCGCGACCCAGTCCGAGCCAGCTACCCGCCACAAGCATTCGGCGATTGCGATATACGTAAAACCCCTGCTGAGCGTTCCATCCATTGGGGCCGGCGGCTTCCTGCTGCTCGCGAGCCGTTAGGCGATCTTTGTGTGGAAGCACGTGACATTGCACTTCGACCGCGGACCCTGCCGCGAGCAAGCGCTCCACCGGCGACGACCACGTGGTTGCATGATCTAGCGAATATGGATCCCATGCTTTTATCGGCCGGCCGTTGATCGTCAGCTGAATGCCTGCTGAGTGTTCCAGAAAGCGATGGAAGACCATGGCAAGGTGCGCTTGAACTCTGTCAACAAGGTCCAAGAAGTCCTGCTGCAAAAAACCGGGCGTGACGATTCGGTCCAAATGTTCCCAAAGCACAATAGTGCCGTGCCGCGTTTGATGAACAGGCGCTATCAGTTCTTCTGCACCGGCCGCCGGACCTTCCAGCAGAAACCAGCCGTCACCTTCAGCCTTCGCCAAGACATCAAGATCCCAACGCAGACAGCTGCTTACGCCTTCAGTACTGGTCGCGACAGTGAGTCGTCGACACTGCGAAAACGAGGCGGTCTTGAGTCCCATGCCAAATCGACCGAGGTCCATTGAATGTCGTTCGTCGAGCGGACTCCTGTGCCCCAGTCTCATCGCGATGTCCAGCTGTTCGGCCGTCATTCCAACGCCATCATCGATGATTCGAATGGAACTTCCGCTGCCTTTCCAATCGAAAATAAGACTCACAACGGTCGCGCCAGCCGAAATGCTATTGTCGATCACATCCGCGAGCGCCGTCGCAGTCGAATATCCCAGTCCGCGCAACGACTCCAGCATCGCGGCAGCCCTTGGTGGAGCATGGCGCACCTTGTCTACTGTCACGATTGACCTTCCGCGACTGCGCAGGGTGCTTGTCGATCAATCTCGTCGAAGAATGTACGCAGCAGCGCGTTTCTTGAGGGATTACCCAGCATCTTCAATCCCTGCGATTCAATTTGCCTGATGCGCTCTCGCGTCAAGTTGAACTTTTCTCCGACCTCCTCAAGAGTATGGCTGTCGTCATCCACCAAACCAAATCGCAGTCGAATAACATCGCTGATTCTCGGCGGCATTTTGGCCAGGGTTTGGGCGACGGCAACTTGGAGCGCTTCGGTCGTTGCGATTGCTTCCGGGCCCGCCGTAGGGTCAATGAATTGCTCAGGCACAATCTCGCAATCCGTCAATCCATCAGCGGGGTCGTCAATCGATACATACTCCATGTCGACTCCCAAGATTTTTGTGACTGCTGCCGGACTCATCGACGAACGCTCACCAATCATTGTCATCGACGCGGGCATACCAGTGATACGCTCAATTTGCTCTTGAACACGACTCACTCGATTTAGTGTTTCGATCATGTGGACCGGGATGCGTACGAGCCTGGCTTGGTCGGCGATCGCTCGCGTTATAGCCTGACGAATCCACCAAGTTCCATATGTCGAGAACTTAAAGCCTCGTCGATGATCGAACTTCTCGGCCGCCCTCATCAGACCAATGTTGCCCTCCTGAACCAGGTCGAGAAATGACAGGCCACGGTACATATATCGTCGCGCCAGCGAATTCACCAGCCTCAGATTGCTCACAACCAACCGGTTGCGAAAATCTCGGAACACGCTCAATTCCTTGGAAATCTCAAGTCGGGCATCCGATCCGACATCGTTGGACAAAGACTCGCATGTCCGTTCGATGAAGGACATTTTCAGTCGGAGGCTTCTCAGATTCTCCGCGATCTCCTCGACGGGTACTTCCCCCTGAGGGAGACGCTGTCGAAGGCTCGTGATTTGAGATGCGACATCGGCAACGAGAGGCGGAACATCCGCCGCGGCCGCTGGCTCGTCTTCAATCGCATCGGAATCGCCAATATAGTGGACTACCTCCAATTCCTCTGGATCCCCGTCAACACATGTGTCCGGCGAATCCTGCTCAACCACGGCGGAGAGCGACCCTATTCCTTGCAAGCTCCGTTCGGCTTGCTGCACAAATTCGTTGAGCAATTGAGGATTTCGGCTTATGACATCGATCGCTCGATACTTTGCGCCTTCCATGCCTAACGCGAGTTCTACCTCTTGGTCTTTGGAAATGAGGTCTTCGCGCACCATTTCGCGCTGATAGTAGCGACCAGGATCGTTCGATGCCGAGAGAAGGTCAACCAAATAATCCAAGACTCCTCCAATGCCGCCGGCTGCATTGGAAGCCGCGGTCAAATCAGTGGCCGGCAGGCTAATTTCGGCGTCGTCAATGGCAATTCCCAAGTCATGCAAAACGAACACCAGGCATCTGTGCAGGTTCTGAATGAAATCATCATCAGGGCCTTGTAGCGCCATCTCCAGCGTCGAACTTGAGAGCCGTCCATCTTGCAGGCCAACTGACACGATCCTGGATATCTGCGTGCGCATCTCCTCATCGATATAACTTGACCTTGCCGCGTGTACAGGTTCGGGCAGGTCAATTTCAACGTCGTCCCAGTCTGGGTCAAAGTCGACCGGCCAATGAGCCGACATCGCTTCTTGAATTTCCGATAGTGCGTTGAGCGATGAGACTTCTGCCAATGGCAGCATGACTTCGTCGGCGTCTTCCCAAAGATCAATTGCCAACTCTTCACTTGGAGCGCGAGCAGCTTCAGCACCCGAAGTGGCTTCCGCAACGCCTGAGTCGAAATCAACCCGTCTCTTGGCCACGTAGTCTTCGAAAAGGGCGACAACCTCACGATTTTTGGACAGCTCGGCATGATGCGAAACGCTTTGTCGCGAGGCGTCGAGCAGATCCACATTCGCGCCGGCTTCTAACAATAGACGGCAAACTTCGATATGACCGCGAGATGCTGCCAACATCAATAGCGAGCGCCCCTGGGTGTCTGTCATATCAACATTAAGGCCGCGTTTAATTTGAATACGAACCGCATCTGTCGCTCCGGAGACAACAGCGAGCTTCGTCAGCGGGTTCATTTCGGTGGTCCGTCATCCGACAACAGGCAATCCCTGACCTTCGTGCTCACCCAGTGGTGTCGGGTTAGCTGATGTTCCCATAGTCTAAGTACGGTCCACCGCTGCTGGCGCAGCAAACGATTTACCAATCGGTCGCGTGTACGATTGACCTTGAGCTTTTTCCCCCAGAAATCTCGGTTCGCATTGGGGCTCGTGCAATGGAGCGGACAGCCATGCCAGAAGCATCCGTCGATGAACACGGCAACCCGGCGATCTTTGAACACAAAGTCCGGTCTTACCTGGCCACTCTTCCGTTTAGGTCCACGGTCATTCTGCAGCTTGATTGCGAGATGGCGTCGCCATCCGGTAATGCCTTGGGCGCGCAGTAGCTTCGCGAACGCCAGCTCCGTCGCCTTATTTCCCCGGCTGCGAATCCGCGCCATGACTTCTGAGCGCTTGGACTTTGAGAATACGTCCGTCATCTTTCGTCCATGAACTCCATCGGCTTTATTCCTTGTACCGCCCGACGGCGCAGCGCGATGGCTCGTTAGGCGGCATTTGGTGCAGTTGCACAGTAGCTTCGCCGAATCGCACCTTTTTGCACCCGCTGTGAACTACTGCACTGAATGCCTGTCGAGCTTTCCTGCAATCGAGCTTGGAATACCATCGGCGAGCAACAACTCATCGGATAATTCTCGCTCCTCGGACAGGCGATTAATGAGAGCCAAGACGACTTTTTGCTCCTCCTTGGTGGCAATCCGCATTAATTCGTCCCGCAGTTCTTCAAGCGTCCAAAGGCGGGCACCTACTCTCAGGCGGCCCGACTTCGACCTGGACGTTGTTGCCTCTCCGGAATCCGGCTTCAAGCCCTTCACGTGGTTCACGCCGCAAACGGATTCGACGGCCGGCCCGGACCTTATATTGCGAATTGGCGCCTCAACATGGCCGTTGCCGCTGGAACGCCGGTATGCGGCTTGAGCTGCCTTGACAACCGGAGCCAGGGCCTTCTCGATCCCTTCACGTAATTGACGCGGCAACTGAACACGCATTTTCGCCACGTTGATTCGAAATGCATCATCCAAGCATGGGTCAAAGCGCAGGGCGACACGCGCCAGCTTTGTGTGCTCATCAAGCGTGCGCAGGTTGCTCCAACCGCCGCTTTGGACCATGCGGTCAGCGCGGTAGATGTAAAATCCCTGCTGTCTGTTCCAACGCAGCGAACCGGCTGCAACGGCGTGCGCTTCTGGCGACGAAAACGCGTCTTGGTGGGGCAGGACATAAGGCTCCATCAAAACGCTGCCCTTGATGCCGTCATGATCGTACTGAAGCACTACTGGCTCCAGACGGGCCGTGCTTTTCTCCGCCCGAACGAAAGGGTCCCAAGGACGGAGCAGCTTTCCGTTCACCGAGATCCTTACCCTGCGCCTTCCCGATTCACCTGCAAGATATCGATGGAAGACCATCGCCAGATGCTCTTCCAGTTCCGAGCACATGCCAAGAATCCGCTTCTTGACCATGCCGCCATATGGATGCTTAGGGCCAAGTATGCGATCAAGGCGCCTCCAGAGAACGACAGTCCCGGTGCGAGCCAGAAGCGGCTCGCGAAGCAACTCAGCGTGTTCCTCTCGCCCGACATCAAGGATCTCCCACGTATCGGTCTCCACGATGTGCGCGAGGTCCCAGGCGTAGGCACAGATCTGGGGATGATTCGGATTCGAACG